>Ga0247841_10000599_pt1 | contig 91548 bp, 101 predicted proteins | sample LaCruzMarch2015__2_FD_192410 | JGI IMG/M metagenome (GOLD analysis project Ga0247841, IMG submission 192410) | Freshwater microbial communities from meromictic Lake La Cruz, Castile-La Mancha, Spain - LaCruzMarch2015_18m | ecosystem: Environmental > Aquatic > Freshwater > Lake | place: Spain...
GGACAGGGGGGGGGCTGGCGGGGGCGCAGTCTTCGGGGGGAAGACAGGGGCTGGCGGAGCGGAGGATGGCTTCTTCGACGTGGGCTTCCCTACCGGGACCGTCCCGAGCGTCGCCTTCAGATCCTTGGTGACTCGGACCCAGCCCTTCTCGGTCTTTATCCAGTCCCCATCCTTGCGGGAGTTGACTGTTCCAAGAGGCTGGATCGCGTCAAGAACAACGTCGGGGTATCTCGAAGAGACTCCAGCGAGAGCAAGCAGCTTTTCGAGATCGGTCGACATCGTTCACCCCTTCTTGGAAGGCTTCTTGGCGGCAGCCAAGCCTGCAGCGTAAGCGTCTTGGAGGGCGGCTTCAATGCTCCACACAGCGACCTCCTTGAAGTCCATGCGGTCGGACTTGCGTGTGGCAAGAGTCTCGACGTCGAAGTGCTTCTGAGCGATCTTCAGCAGTAGATCGGCAGGAGCCGACGCTTCGGTCTGCACCGCAGGTTCTTTCTTCAGCTCTTCTTGGGTCCAACCGTCCCGATGGGACTCGATACCAGCGAGGCGGCGAAGGACGGTCATGCGGTCGGTCATGGGAACCTCAGTGGGACGGAAGGGTTGTAACCCAGATACGAACTCTGTTCGGAATCTCTTTGGGCTTCAAGTCGTGGATCGGGAAGGCATCCTTGCCTGCGTATCCGGGCCTGTTCACATGAACGATAGCGTGCGTGACTGAGAAAACTACTCCGACGAGCGCTGGGTTGGTCCGGTCGACCACCTTGTCCCCGGGTCGGGGGACGTCGTCCGAGAGGATCACATGGGCCGGGGGGACTGCCGATGTTCGACGTCGGCAGTTGCACCCCATGTCAGCCCTTCGTGGACTTCTGCAGGAAGGCCATCACGGCTTCCAGCTCCGTCGCCGACTCGGCCATCATTTCGAGGATGCGGCTGGCGTTGTCGCAGGCAGCCTTGACCTTGCGGTCGAGCGTCTTGTCCTCAGCGAACTCAGCGAACTTCTCGCTGGCTTCATCCGCTCGCTGCGACAAGGACGTGGTGAAGGCGACGACCTCGCGGGACCACTGGAAGACTTTGGGTGAGACGGGGTCGAGAGCAGTCTCGCGGAGCTTGGTTCCTGTGTGCGAGATGCCAGCAAGGCGACGCATCTTGTCCATCGAGGACTCGTCGACGGTCGAGTGGCGACGGCGAAGCCCGTCTGGGGCGTCTTCGAGACCAGACTTTGCCTCCGGGCGAAGAAGCTTCTCGTAGAAGTCCGGGTGCCAATCCACCTTCGACTCATCCTTGCGAGCGGCCTTCAGGAGCTTCTCGTAGGAAGCGAGCTTCTTCTTGGCGTCTGGCTCCGCCTCGTGCTCCTTCTCCTTCGCCCTGCCTGCGGCGGTGAGCTTCATCGTTCCGGGTTCGAGGTAGCCGTTCTTCTGGAGCTGCGAGACGCAGATGGCGAACGCCCTCTCGGTGTCGCCGTCCTTTGCAGCAACAGCAGCGACACAGTGGCGAACGAGGTCGGGGGTTCCACGGTCCATCGGCACGGCAGGCTCCTACTTGAGATGTTCGATCAGGTTGTCGAGCTGCTCGATGGCGTAGTCGAGGTCGCCCGGGTAGCCGAAGCTGAGAGGCTTCTTGGCTTGTTCCATCGCGTGTTTGGCGAGGAGAGCTTCGATCTCCCGCAGCCGCTTGTCGACGACGACCCGCTTCGCGGCGTAGGCATCTGAGGCCGACATCTTGCCCTTTGGGGCAAGGCTCGGGGTAACGCTCTTTGCAATTGCGCTGCCGCTGGCTTCAAGCACCTTGTTCATACGGTCGGCGACAGACATCGGGAACCTCAGATGGGTAGCGTAGCGGGTTTTTGCAGGACTCGAAACGGAAACCGGACCATATGGCCCCTAGCGGTCATCCGACAGGTAGTCGGCCTTCGCACAGTCAACCGAGTCGACCGATTTTCTCAAGTCGAGGTAGATGACGGCGACCTTGGGAGGCGTCGAGTCAAACTCGTAGATGATGTCGACGGGCGAAGTCGACGACACCTCAGGTTGGATGTACGAGGCCGAGAGGGTCGAGGAGGACTTCATAGCCAACCCTTGTCGTTGCCCGATGCGAGGCGCTTCCGCTTGACCTTCTCGACAAGGTCCATCGCCTTCGTGAGGATCTTGATGTCGCGGCTGTTCCCGCCCTTGGCGAACTTGTGAATGGCTTCGGTCCACGTCGCGAGCAGAACCTTGTCGGTCTCCTCGTCGTGGCGCCCAAGGTCGCGGGTGGCCACCATGAGGTAGTAGTGCGTGTGCGACATCGAGCCTTCAGCGAGGCCGAGGTAGCCGCCCGGGATGATGCGCGCGACGATGCCGATCTCTTCTTCGACCTCGCGAAGCGCGGCTTGCTCCTGCGTTTCACCCTTGTCGATGCGGCCCTTGGCGAAGGCCCACGGTCCGAAGTTGCCAGATGGCTTTCGGATGTAGACGTGGTCGAGGTCGTCGACGCCTCCGAGGACAACGCCTCCTGCCGAGATCCACTTCTCTGGCTTCTTGTACTCGGGCTTCTCAGGCTTCAGTCCAGAAGACCCGTCCGGTCCGACGCCCTTGGATGAGTCATCGCTCTTGGACGACTTGGAACTGGACCAGCTCGACTTGGAGGACTTCTCTGCAGGGACGCCGAACCACGACTTCGCGGGCTTGTCGGACATCGGTTTGTCGCCGCCCGAAGCTTTGATGACCTTGCCGTCGGGCCCGACCTTGAAGATCGCCTCCAGCTGTTCCAGATCTTCCTTGAAAGTCATCACCAAGCCTCGATTCTGAACGCCGCTCCTGCGCCGCGCACAGCAATACCAGCCTCGTAACGGTTCCGGTACGTGAATGACTCGCTCGCGAGGATCCGCCCATGCACGTTCGCTCCATCGAACGAGTATTCCAGAGCAGCTCCGCCGTCGTTGCAGATGCGGATGTTGCCCGACCAGAGCATCGGGTGAACGATTGGTGGGGCGGTGGTTCCGGTTCCAGTGGGGGTCAGCGGGTTCACCACAGGAGCGTTGCTCCCATAGGGGACGTTCGGTGCAGGGGTGAGGGGGTTTGCGCCCGCGCCGTCGAGGAACATGAAGGCGTTGGCGTCAAACGCAGCAGCTGCGACACCGCTGGTGAAGAAGCGGATCGAGCGGATGCCGCTGGGGACGCGAGGGGGCCAAGATGGGGGGAACGGCATGGGCTACTCCTGCGGAGACTTCAAGACAACGCCGATGGCTTGGGCGAGAAGTTGAGCGACGTTCATACCACGTTCGGCAGCCTCTGCGTTCAGTGCAATGAAGGTGACCTCTGGAATGGCGATGAACACCACGTTGCCGGTGGGATCCCCTCCAGTCAGAGGGTTCTCTTGAGGCTTCATGTAGCTGATGGCTCGGGGTGACGTCATTCAGCCCTCCTGCGCTTTGAGCATTTGGGCAGCTGTGAGCCGAGGAGGAGATCGGGAGGCCGGGCCCGGTTCAGTTTTCTTCTTGTGAGGAAGCACGGTGTACTTCCAGCGCGCGGCCAGACTGAGGATGTCGAAGTCCTCCGGGGTCAGCTCGCCACCGGGGATGCCGGTCTCCATGAACGCGGACCGGATGGCTGTGTCGGGGGATACGTCAGGGTTCTTCTCAAAGAACGCTTCGGTCGCATCCCAGACCTGTCGCGCGGATTTCGTGCGCCACGGCCAGCTGGGGCCGGATGGCCCACCGAGGTCGCGCAGCATTTCAGGGAGGGTGCTCATCTTGCTGTTGGTGGCTTTCTGAAGAAGCTGTTGTAGCCGAAGAAGGAGGTGCCCGCGATGACCTTACCGCTCTCTGCAGCCGCCCTCATCGCGCTTGTGCGACCCGGGAACGACACGACCTGATTGAACTGCGGAATCTGCGAGAACGCGAGGCTCACGCTTGCCAGCCGAGGGTTGCCTGACGGGAAGAATTTCTCCCAAGTGATGTCGCAGGAGGTCATCACACAGAGGACAGAGTCTGCGTCCTGAGATGTGAAGTTGTTTTCGCCCCCGGCCAGACCGATACCGCTCTGGGGGAGGTTCAGCTTCAACTTTGCCGGAGGAATGGTTCGTTGCTTCACGGAGTCGTAGGTGGGCAGCATGTACTGCCGCAGCCACACAGCAGCGGAGCGGACGTCGATGTTGCGCTCTCCTTGACCAGAGCTTTTCAGGCGCTCCTTGGCTGCGTTCGCGGCAAAGGCCCCGACGTCAGTCACCAGCAGCGCGAGGTCGATGTCAGATGAAAACTGAGCGGTGAACGAGATGGTCCGCTCACCGGATGCGACCCACTGGTAGACAGGGAGACTCCCGCCGGGAATCTCCTTGCTCTGCCAGTTGACCGCCTTGTTGTCGGAGATGCTCTCAGGGAAGTATTGGAACGCCTGCGCTGTGTCCGGCTCGTCGGTGTCCGGCTTCAACGAGATGAGCGTGGCCATGCTGCGCTTCTCAGAGAGCAGGCTGGGCCCGAGGGCCGTCGCAAGTCCGACCAGTCCAGCCACGTCTCACCTCGTCTTTGGTTCAGCCGTCAGAGACGTCGGACCCGGTCGGGATGTAGTGCGGGTGCTGCACGGGAGCCTTCGCACCGTTGGGCAAGCGGTACTTCCCGCTCTTGCGGCCCTTCTCGTACTTCTTCGTGTACGCGGCCTTGCCCTTCCACATCTTGACGGTCTTCTTCTGGCCCTTCTTGATGCCCTGCGCGGGAACATCCTTCAACGCAGTGCAGACCTGCTCGGCCTCGGTGCCGGTACAAGTCCAGATGCCTTTGGCTGAACGCGTCTTCTTCGACGGGGAGTTCTGGCCGATCTTGGAGTAGTTGTAGAAGGGGCTGGTCTTCTTCTTGCCGGGTCCACCGCCGCCAGTGACGGGCTTCTTTCCGTCGCCCTTCTTCTTTTCCTTGCCGAGTGCTGCCTTGGCGCGCGCCTTGGCCTTCTCCGAAGCCTCGTAGAGGGGGTGCGGGGTGATCATCTCGCGGAGTTCGGCCACGAGTTTGCTGAACGACTTGTTCTCGTCCATGTCCTCCTCGTCCTCTTCTTCCTCCTCCTCCTCACCCTCGTTCTCGCCTTCTTCTTCCTCGTCCTCGTCGGCGTCAGTCTCTCCCTGACCTTGGTCGTCAGTCGCAGCCTTGGCGACCTTCTTCTCGGCGAGGCCGACCAGCGATCCGAGCGCCACCCAGCCCTTGTCGAGGGTCTTGATCTGGCAGTCATCGGTGAGCTGCTGGTCAGAGCGCAAGAAGGACTCGTGAACGCCGTCGCTCCACTCCAGAGTGACCCACGGCATCGAGACCTTCTTGATCTTCCCGGTCTTGCCGTCGATGCGGCGGATGTCGGCCCCGGCGAGTACGTTCACGTCAATCATCTCGGTCACTCCTTCGTTCCGCTCGAACTGGCCGAGCATTTTTTGAGCCCATGTGCGACCGGGGTCTCCGCCCCAAAGTCCCCACGCGATTCTTCCGGCACTCGGGTACCCCTCGTCACCGGAGTAGAAGCCTGCTCCTTGTTTGTCGACCTCATGGCGAGCGAAAAAACTCACCATGCGCTTCACGGTCGACGGACTCAGGGACTTCCGGTTTGCGAGGTCTCTGGCGCGAGCAACGCCGATGGATGTTCCGCCCCTCTTGAACTCACGACGCAATTCAAGCGCCTGAGCAGCTTCTTTTGCGACGGGAGCAGGGGGCGTGAGGTCCATGACAAAGCCACTCTATGGGAGATATTTTGGTTCTACCACCCCAGCATCCCACGAAACAGAGTCAAAACGAAAAGCGCCGACCACTCGACCCTCGAAGCTTGGGTCGCGCGTCAGCACTCCTCGGATGTCCCCGCTCATGTCTGCGTTCCGCAGCAGGACGTTCGAGACGACGCCGGAGGGCTGGAGCACGAGGATGGCGTAGGCACTGGGAGCAGCAGCTTTGCGCAAGTTGGCCTTGGCCAACAAGGCGCCAGACGGGGCCAGCAGCGCACACAGCGCAGGCCACGTGAGCGAGAGAGGATCAGCGTCCTTCTGCGGTACCAGCCAACCATCTCGAATTTTGCAGGGCGTGAGCAGAAAACTGGCCACGGTCCTCCTCAGAGACTGAAAATCCGGGTCGAACCATATGGTCCGCCCGGAGTTCCGTCGGGACACCTACCCGTCAGCGCTCAGAGAGAGGCGCCGAGTTCGTCTTCGGCATCGGTGGTGTTGGCATCAGCAACGAAGGCGAGGCTGATGTCACCGGCCTGAACCATGCGCGCCCAGTCGTCGGCGGGGAGCATGGGCTGCTGCATCTGCACGCGGACGTTGAAGTCACGAGCGTGGACAGCGAGTTCGCGCGAGGCGCCGACAGCGAGGGGGCCGTTCGCCTCGAAGGGGTGCGGGAGACCGTCGAGGATGTCGCCACCGACGGCGTCGGGGGACACACCGCCGCCACCGACGGCAGGACGGTTCAGGATCTTGGTCGAGAGATTCGCGACAGTGAGCAAAGCCATTGATGCCTCCAGTTGAACAGGTGCGGGCCCGGAAGCCCCTAGCCTAGATGGCGGGAGCATCGGGCGTCAAACAGGTTCCCGCAAGGGCTCAGTCCCCAGCGGTCGCTATGACGATGTCCACGTCCACCGCCGCCGGGTCCGTGTTGATGATCTGCAAGCTCGTCAGCGACTTCGCCGACATCAGGAACGTCGACTCGGCAGCGGATCCCACCGGAGCCACGTCCAGCGCGGTTCCGCCGTTCAGGGCGACCCCCACAGACGTCAAGGTCAGGGTCGGGTCGGACGGGATGATGCGAAGCATCAGGAACACCGCCGCCGAGATGGAGTCCAAGGGGAGGGTGACCGTCGCCCCCGCCAGCACCCGAGTTTTCCAGACACCCCCTTCGTTGGGGTCGTCCGACGTGACCGAGAGGCACACGTTCCCCAAGTCTTTTGAGTCGGCAGGGCTCGACGAGATGGAGACGGTGACGTTGTAGCGGAGGCGGATGGACATGGGAGGCTCCTATCAAGTCGTGAAGATCTGCAAGAAGCGAAAGAACGACCCTCTTTTCAACGTAGAGGGGTTTCCTGCGTGGATGACGCTGCATGTCACAGCGGAACTGACAGTGAACTGAATCACACCCTCTACCATCCGCACCTGATCCGAAGAGGATTGGTTCACTCCGGGAAAAGTCACTGAAACTCCTGAGAACAGCAACGGAGTCACGCTCCCGGCTACTGTGTCGCTCGTGGTGGTGTTGACGGCAGACCCTACGGTTAGCCCGCTCGCAGCGTCGATCTTCAAGTCGACCTTGTTGGACGCTGCTCCCGTTTTGATCCCAACAATCGCTTTGAACTCGTAGGTTCCAGCCAACAGGTTGATCACAGGTAGATGGATTGTCGCGTCTTCAATTGCCGCGTTATCTGTTTGCTTTGTGACAGCACCTTCAATTGAGACGCTCGTTCCGGCTACGATGTTTCGGACCTTGAAGAGACTTCCGAGGTTGATAGGGCCGCTCGCCGCAGTGACGACAACGTCTCCAGATGCGATGGCTTGGATGTTGTCCGCTGCTGTAATGATGACGTCGCTTGTTCCCCCCGAGGAGATCTCAACAGTCGTGGTCGCATCAAGTTTGATTCTTTTTGCCGAAGTCACATCAATGTCAGCTGCTGCTCCTGTCGTGGTCAGGGTAACCCCGAACCCTGCAGCAGTGAGACTGATCCCATCGAAGATCGAGGCGCTGTTCGTGAGCAGCGAGATGGACCCTTCAGAACTCAAGCGGATATCGTCGTCGGTGGGAGCAGGGGGCGCAGCGTCGCCTGCGAAGATCACGACTCCTGCACGACCAACCAGCTGCGTCGAACCGAAAGGACCAATAGCTGGGGCCGAGCCTGCGTACAGAGATAGTCCGCCATTGCTGAGGGAGCCGACGACGACGTTGCCGACAAAAGCACCGATGGTGACATCGCCGAAACCTGTGAGAACGGCGGCGTCCCCGTTGCTGGCTTGGAGCGAGACATTGCCGAGGAGCGACCTTACCTCGACATCTCCACCGGCAGATGCCGCTCGTATCAAGATGTCCCCGGCAACAGGAGTGGGGGGCGTGCCTGTTGCCACGACAATCCCTCCCGATGCAGACCGGAGCAGTGCATCCCCTGTGGAGGCCGCGATGTCGATGTCGATCGCTTCGACGACCGCTGCAGGCAGTATAGCGGACCCGATGTTGACGGTGGTGAGGGCTGAGATCAAGAGCGCGTTCATCGGCGCGTTCGGTGGCTGCCCACCGGCGAAGATGCTGACCCCGCCCACGCCGAGTTCGCTGCCGATCATCGTGTCCCCTGTGAACACAGGCGGCAAAGCGGTGCCCGACCAAACAAGCGCTCCGGTAGCGCCGATCAGAGATGCACTGTTGCTGAAGGACTGAATCGTGATCGGTCCGGTGTCGGTGATCACCTCGACGTACCCTGTCGTCGCCGCTTCGATGGTGACGTCACCCGACGACGTCTGCATGTAGAGCGGGGAGACGCCTGCATCGAGGGAGATCCTTCCTCCGGTCTGAAACAATCCGCCGTCGATGCTCACCTTGGCGCTGAAAGGATTGAGCACCGTGTTGACGAGAAGGGTGTCGACAACGCGGACGTTCTTCGTGGCACGACCCAGCGTCACCTCGGTGGCGTTCACAGGACCAATTGCGATGGGCCCTGAGTTCACAGGGGCGGGGGCGTCGAGGCTGCTCGCGAAGACGGTGCCGATGTTCGTTGACCCGAGGACCGTCAAGTCCTGCTCGACGATCTCGTTTCCCTCCACGCGGAAAGTGTGGCCTGCCCCCGGCACCGAGGAGGAGAGCACCGTCTCCCCCGAGCCGTAGGTCAGATCCGCGTACTCTGCGCCCGGGAACGCGTCCTCGTAGAGCCGGACCTTCGTGTGGTGAGACTCCCCGGAAATCTCAGGGATGGCGTCCGTGGCCGGACCGTGCTGCTCCAGCTGGAGGTCGACGTCGGCGATGTCGAAGATCGGCGCGTTGACCCCGACCGTCGTGTACGACACCGCCGAGCACTGGACGAAGACTTCTTTGACGACAGCTGCAGTGGTGGTGACTGCGGGGAGTTGGACGGTCGTGGAGTACGTCTCCCACACACCGACAACCGCCGAGTCCAGCTGCAAAGTCACAGTCGTGATTGTCACCCCAGCGGCATCCGTGATGGTCGCCGACAAGACAGGGTTCCCCACACTCGGAACGACGGAAGGGCGGAACGCGACAGTCAGGCGCAGGCGCCGGTTGGTCGGGACAGGGAGGCCGATCTTCTGAAGCAGGGTACCGCTGACGCTGCCGAGGCCAGCCGCGTTCTTTTGCGCCCGGAAGGCCAGATTGAAACCAGACGGAGCCAGCACCGCGCTCGATGCGATGTAGGTCATCGCGGTGAGGGATGCCGAGTCCCAGAAGTCAGGGAGGCCGACGAGATCGTGAGTGAGGTACGGGGCGCCGTTGCGAACAACAGACACCATGGGCGTCGCGTCTCGGCCCCTCGACAGGAACGGAAAACTTCGGTCGTCGATGTTGATGTTCGCCGCCGGAATGAGTCCTGCCGCCGGAACAATCACCTTCGCGAGCACGCACGAAGTCGCCGGGACAGTCTCCGTCCCGAGGTCGTAGATGTTGACCGTTCCCGTCGTGTCGGCAGGGAAGGCGTAGTGAAGGTCGACGCAGACGGCGACCGTCTTGGAGGCGTAGGCGCTCAGGTCCAAGTCGATGGTTCCCGCGACATGAACGCTGACGCTGGTGGTTGGATTGAGGTCGCTGACGGCGACGGCAGAGCTTCGACCGGATGGGTCTGTCGCAAGCTCGATGTGCAACGGGGTGCCAGACACCTGAGGGTTGAAGCCCTCGTAGACGCCCGCAGACACGATCCCCCGGAACTGCTGGTTCAGGGACTCAGAAATGTACGGCGCGCGGAAGCGAACCGTAATTTCCTGACTGGTGAAGCTGTACCCGGAAGTTGGCATGGAGAACTCGTACCTTGGAGAGCCAAGGAGGGAAAGTCACGGGAGGAGGACGTAGATAGGGGCAGCGTTCGCAGGCAGGGTGTCGTCGATGAGGCGGGTCACGCGCTCGAAGGCTTGGTCGTTCGCCAAAGCTCCTTCCGAGAGCAGCTTGGCGGTCTTGGTGAGTTCGACGATCACCCGGTAGATCGCGCAGATGTTGCAGTCGAGGACGATGTTGCAGATGTAGGTGAAGGCCACCGGCCCTACGACCGGAGGGACCGTTGACTGCGTCGTGACCGTGTAGACGGCGTTCGGGTAGGTCGTCGCGATCTGCGGGACCGCATCCAAGTCGACGTAAGGGACGAGCACGGGCGCCCCGAGGGAGACGAGCGTGGGTGGAGCATCGAGGAAACGAATGTTCCCAGCGCTGTCAGTGAACTTCCAGTCCCCTCCGGTGTAGACCGAGATGTCGTCACCTACGATGGTCAACGTGTGGACGTTGAGCACCGAGGAGATGCTGAGAATCACCGATCCGCCCGAGGCTGACAAGGCATCCGGATTCACTGCGGTGGAACCAACGATGATGGGCTCAACGTCGCACATGACGTCGATGCCGGGACGATTGAACGCCGTCCGAAGCAGGATGTCAGCCATGACCGCGACGTAGTCGAGGTCGACATCGTCCATCCGAGGGAAGGTCGGAACAACAGTCGTGAAAAGTTGCCCAATAGACGAAGTCAGCAGCCCGTTGTTGGGCTCGACGTAGTTCCAGTTTTCAATCGGCCCGAGGTTGGCCCCTATGGATGGCTGGAGGAGGCGAACCACTGTGGGCGAGATGACCGACCCGATGATCCAGAAGTTGTCGTTCACCGGGGCAACAGAGGCGGAGTTCCCCGTGTTGAGCACGCGACCGACGTCTGAGGCCACGAAGCTCTGGGTCGGATCGCTGAATTCAGCGAAGCCCGCGTTGTTCGTGATGGTACCTGCGACCCGACTGCGGCCCGGATCGCCGACGTAGATGTAGTTGAAACCCGCCGATGTCGACGTCCCCGGAGCTGCGACCACAGTGAAGAGCGGCAACACGTTGGCGTCAAAGCCAGACAGGTGAGCGACGTCGATGACCGACGCAGCGGTTCCCTTCACTGCGATCCACTGGGAGACCTGCCTCACCCAAGCACGCTGGCGGTCGTCAACCTGTTGGGTGTCCACCTCGATGCCGAAGTCCCGCGCGAAGATGTCGAGCAGGGCCTGTGCGTGGACCTGTACCTCGCAGTCGAGCGGGTTCAGACGGGTCGGGTCCGGTCGGATGATTGGAGCGGAACGGATCTCCCAGTAGCAGATCGCTGGGTCCGCTCGGAGGAAGGCTTTCACGAAGGCCCGGTCTCCGGCGGAGTTCACCCCAACGATCTCGTAGCAGCCGTCGTTGCCGAGGGAGGAGCCGTGGATCGATAACAGTTTTCCGATGTCCGTAGGCTCGAACGACGCCGCTGGGGAGAAAACCCGAGTGGTCGTCGGAGTCGGGTGCAGCGGGTCGGGGCCCGAGTTCGGCAAGACTTCGAGGTCGAAGTTCTCGTTGCTGACCACCCCGAGGGGCAGCCCGCCCCTCAGCGTGATGCGCGCGAACGGACGGACGGCCCAGAAGAACGGCCCGTCGGTCTCTGGGAGGCGAAGTCCTTTGATGGGGGCCCGGTCGAACGCGGCCACGGTCGTCTCCACACCGGGAGTGACGGTGCGGTACACCTCGACGTACTTCACGATGGTCGGGTTCAGCCCGATCGCCGTGACGATGTCAGAGGGGATCGTCGTGATGTTCGACCCTGCATCGGTAGCCAACCGCACCGTGATGTCGAAGCGCTCTTGAGAGATGGCGTCCGACTGGAACGAGACGACAAGTGGGAGGTTCGGAAGCGCCTCGTAGGTGTGCTGGATGGTGACCAGCCGGTCGGCGGTGGTGCGGTAGGCGTAGGTGATCTTCCCGAAGGGGTCTTTGAGAGCCCCGGGAACGACAAGGCGCCCGACGACAGCACGTCCCGCCTCGACATCGCCGATCTCGGTAAGCACCGACGCCCCATCCGAAAGGGGGCCGAGGAAGATCAACTTCCCGATGTCCGTCTGCGTGAACACGTAGGACGGAGAGCCGACGGTGCCTGCGGTATCAACCTCTCCGTCGTTGAATTCGCGCTCGTTGAGCTGCTGGTTGTTGAGGACAGACTGGTAGTACATCTGGCGCGTCAGCACGGAGAACTGCTTCGCGCCGTCGAACACCTGCCAGCCGATCTCCACGAGACGGGGGTCGCCACCCCGAATCTCGATCTCGACCTCGTCGACAGGAATCTCGACCGCCGGGCGCATCTCCCAGCGCACCGGCCCGGCGTCCACAGCGATCAGAGGGTCGGTGAAGACTTCCTTCTCGTTGATGAATCCCGAGATGGTGAATGTCTGCTGGTTGTTCGTCTGAACTGACGACCGTCTGATTATGATCTGTTTGCCGATATCCGCAGGGGAGAAGCGGGTGGTTCGGTCCTGCGCCGTGAAGGTGCCGGACGAGAAAACGCGGGCCTGTGCCCCTGTCTGCTCGATCGCCCCTGTGGGGATGATCTGCTTCCCGAGCGTGAGGAACTCGAAGTCCGACCACGCCGTCCGCACGAGAAAAGGGTCGCGGAGGTCACCAAACTGGCGGATGTGCTCGCGAAGGTTGTCGAAGGACGGGAACAGCCCCTCCTGAAGACGCTCCAGCAGGCGACCGTTGTCGGCGTCAACCTTCTGATAGACCTGCGGAATCGTGTCGAAGAGGACGTTGCGCGCCCAATCCGCCTGCCCTGTAGGGCTCTGTCCAAAAGGTCCACTTCCGAATCCACCCACTGCAAACCTCCATCGGATCCGAAGTACCCTACTACCGAGCGTTCCTCTGGACTACTGCGGGTCCGTATGGTCCTCAAAATCAGAGAGGCAGGAAGGTCACACCGGGTTGAACGACAAAGGAGCTGCGGGGGACGACGTTGTACCGCTCTGAGGACGCTGTGATGAGCCAGACGTCGAACGCGAGCGTGCAGGGCGCGATGCCCTGCGTGTCCGCCGGAACGAAGTAGAACTCAGCGATTCCTTGACGCGGGATCGTGATGGCCGCTTCACTGGGGACGTTCGACCGCTTCTGGATTGTGGGCAGGTCGTCGCTCAGGGCCTGTTTGACCGTGAGGATCACTCGACCCCCCGTGATGTCGTAGGGCGTGCCGTCCGGCTTTGTGACGGCCATCTGGAGCTTCTTGGTCGTGCCCCGGATGATCGTCAGGCTGTTCGCAGGGAGAAGCAGCGGCTGCATGGAGGCTCCAGTCAGTCACTTCTCGCGAGGAACCCACCCCTCGGCGAGCTGGGAAATGACATCCACAACGTAGCAGAATCCTGCCGAAGCGAACGCCCAGATTGCTGCAGGACCGAAGGTGGCTGCCAACGCTTCAGGAAGAGGCATCGAGGGGCTCACGGGCAGCCCATAGATGACCCGAGCCAAGAGCCACCCGAGCCAACCTGCGTGAAATCCCGTGCAGTACGAGCACGAGAGCATCCGGTCGAAGAAGTTCACCTTGCGGAGCACGTCGACCTTGTTCATCAAGCCGAAGCACAGGCCGTAGCAGAGCAACAGGTCGATCAGAGCAGGCATCAGAGCTTCTCCTCGGAAACAGTTTTCTTCCGCCGGGACGTTCCGGCGGGGGCAGCCCGCCGGGAAGTCGCCGCCGGAGCGACACGGCTGGTGTCGATGGGGACCAACCGACAGCAGGCCGTAGCCGCGCTCTTGGCAAAGATCTCGACGGTGTCAGGCTGGTCGTCGCCGTCGCAGTCGAAGCCGAGATGCAGCTTGTGCGTGTTGAGGGCCGCGAAGATCAGGTCGCGTTCCTCCTTCATGGAGTCGGAGATGTTCACCAAGCCATGCTGCCGCAGGATCTCAACCTGCAGCAGCCGCCTGACGGCTTCTCCGAGGCCCATCTCCATAGTTTTTGAGACGTGCTTCTCGGTGTCGGTCACTGAAACCTACTTTGTTCGAGTGAAGCTGCGGAATTCGTTGTTGTAGCTGTAGATGAAGTCGCCGTTGAAGTTCAGGCCGGTGGCGATGCCTGCGGCCTTGATGGCCTCCTCGAACTGCTTGCGAGCGGCTTGAACATTTGCTTGGAGCAGGATCGACTCTTGGTGAGCCTTCTCCGTGTGAGCGCCGAGGTTCAGGAGAAGCTGGTGCAGCTGCCGTTCGGTGGGGAGGATGAGGTCCAGCTGGGCTTGGTCGACCGGAGTCGACTCACCAACGGCGAGGGTGATCGCCTTGGGTGGGTTGGTGACGGTCTCGGTGGCTTCAGAGACTTCGGGGGCGATGGGAGTTTCAGACAACATGTGATCTCCAGCAGAGGGGTGCGTGTCCATACCAGACTACGCCTAAGTCAACATCACACAATCGTAGTCCCCTTGATCGACAAGGCAACCGAAGCAGTGAGGAACAAGGGGCTGCTGTACGCAGAGGCGTCATCGACGATGCCGACTTCGGTCACGACGGTACCCGGTGCGAAGCCGGTGACGTTATTCGTGAGCTTCCCTGAGGTGAGAGAGACGTAGACCGGGTCGCCTGCGGCCAAGGTCAGTCCAGCAATGAAGTTCGCAGTTGCGTAGCTGGCGATCGGTTGCACCTTCCCGACCCCGGGCCCACCTACGGTGTGGACGATTCCGACTGCGCGTGCGGTTCCAATCACCGTTGCGTTCGCGGACGAGGCGACGCCGTTCCCTGAAATTCTTGCAACGTCTCCAAGAGTCAGGAGCGACGTGTCGAGCGTCAGCAGAGTGGTTCCTCCGCCTGCGGAAGGTGCAGAAACCCATGCCGCACCTGTGGAGGTGAGCACGTTCCCCCCGGCACCGGGCACCGCCAAGCCTGTCCCTCCGTTCGCAACAGGCACGATGCCTGTCAGCGAGATAACCGGCGAGGCGCCACCGCTTGAATTGATAGGAGCCAAGGCCGTGACAGCGGTCACACCACCACCTCCGCCCGGGGCGTCGATGATGGGCAGTGCGTCACCGTCGTTCAGCACTTGGCCGTTGCGCCAGTACAGTTTGTTCTGACGCCGTCGGAAAAGAACGAAGGTGCTGTCGACCTCAGACGGAGGCAGCACGTCCGCCGACGCGAGAACAAGGGTGACAGGGGCTTGCGGGGATGGCTGGAAAAGGACGTACCCGAGCGCACCGTCGTTCACGACCGTCGTCAGGTTCCCTGCGGGGATGGTCTCCGCATAGCCAGACTGCGAGGAGTTCAGGACGATGGGCAGCGCCCACGTCACAGTGTTGAGGGTCGCGTCCCATGAGATGACCCCGCCGCCCGACAGGATGATGTTCTTCTCGTCGTGCAGCGCGAAGACCGAGGCGTCCTCAGCCCGAACCATGTCCTCAAAAGACGAGTACCAAGGATCCTCGCCATCGCGAGGATACGGCCACTGCATGCGAGGACTGGTGGACATGCGATGCTCGTTTCGGTCGCCTAGACGGCGGAAGGACCAGTGTAGAGGACGGAGGTTACAACGAAGGAGTCCTTGGTCACGACCTCGCTGTCGAGGATGATGAGGTTGCCGAAGGAATCCAGCTTCGTCGTGAGGGGGATGACCGGGCTGTCCGCTGTCAGGTACCCGACGATGGTCGGGTTCACGAAGGCCACTCCTGCAACCGTCAGCGCGCCATCAGTGATCTCGGAACGGTACAGCGAACTACCGAACAGTCGATTCTTGAGCAGGTTGTCCAGCACCGACTCAACTGCAAGCCGAGCCACTTGCTCGCTGAAGCCGGGGCGGACGCCGATCTGGACATCGAGGATGGCGTAGATCAGGGACCGCTCTCCCGAGACAACCTGCACCGTCTGCGTCACTGCTTTTCGGGCATCGAGGTAGGTCTGCAGGCTCAGTTTGAGACCGAGGCTGGGGGCGACGTAGAAGCCGCTCGCGTCCCGAGTGAGGATCGGGACCGTGACGAGGTTCGCGGAGCAGTTCGCGGACAGGATCGCATCCACGTGGGCTTCGATCTCGTCGAGCGTACCGTTGATGGTACCGACACCAATCCCACCGGGCTCGAAGGGGAACACCGCTGCCGTGATGGCTGGCGAGACGACCGTGTCGATGTTGATGACCGCCGCATCGGATGCGACGACTGCGTTGGTCTGTGCCAGCAGGATGGAGTCGGGAGTCGTTGGGGCGAGGCCGACTGCAAGCAGGTCGTCTTGCACGTCTCCGCAGGACACCACGGACGAGTCGATCTGCGACTGCATCGTCACGAGGTCGATGTTGATGTTCGTGAAGAGCCCTTGCAAAGCTGTTTTGGTCGCCGATGTGAGTTGGTCTGTTGCGGCAACCGGGATGGGCCCGAGCGTGACCAGCCCGTCGTTGCAACGGCTGCTCGCAAGGACCGCGCGATTGCTGGCGGAGTTCAGAGTCGAGATCGTGGTGGTGATGGTTCCCGTTGCACCCGTGTTGAGGACACCGATGTCCGCGATGCCCGTCGTGATCGTGAGATTCGCAGCCGTGATGGTCGCTGTGTCCACGCCCAGCGCCAGCAGCTGTGCGTCCACCGTGGTCGCCACTGGAGCCACGATGTTGCGGACGTCCTGCAGGAGGCTCTGGAGTTCAAGGTCGCTATCGGCGGAGCGGGTCGAGTACGCCTGTGACGCAGCCACACGCCCGAAGAGAGGGTCAGCAAACGCCGAGGAGAGGGCCACGTAGTCGCTGCGGGTCACCGCGACTTGGCGGCTCTTGTAGACCTGCCCCGCGAGGTACTTCGCTCGTTCAAGCGACTCTGGATTGTCTCCACCGACCGCACCTTCAGGGTTCGTGATGGACAAGGCGATGGTCTGAAAACTGACGACGAGCGGCTTGGCAACCTTCGTGATGGTGTTCGCAGTCACCTGCCCAGCAAGCCCTGTGGCGGCGATGTAGGTGACAGCGATCGTGGAGTTCGGCCCGGGAATATCGGTCTGCGCGACCGTGCCGTCCCCGAAGCGAACCGTCGTCGGGTCGTCGCTGTAGCCGACCTCAAAGAACTGCCCACCTGTGACGGGGAGGAAGTCAGCCTCCGCGTAGGGGGCACCGTTGACGAGAACAGACACAGACCCCTGCACCACGTTCTTCCCTGACGGGACGTTGCGGAGGTTGAAGACTTGGCTTGCAGTACCGTCGCCAACGAACGACTCAGAGAGGCTCTCCCCTTCGTAGATCGGGATAGTCTGCGGGGAGTTCTGCCGAGGGGCGAACGTCACAGCCTCTGCGGTCTCGAAGATCAGGTTGTTGGGGCCCAGAAACTGGAAGCCAACTGGGATCGTGACTGTGAAGTTGACAGGGTTCGATATGCTGACGACGACGTCGGTAGATGAGCTGACGGCGCCTCCCATCTTGTAGCCGAGCTGCCTTGTGAGGCGCGACACAGCCTTCCGAGTCTGCGCCGTGTCGAGGTACGAGTCGGAGGCACGGCGGTCGAGATAGAACGCAAGGGAGTCGAGGCCATACGCCGAGATGTCCAACAGCATGATGGCGAGGCTGGAGAGGGCAAAGTCGTTGAACTCAGCAGCAAACTTCGTCTGAAGCTCAGAGCGCAGGTCATCGAAGATCGTCGGGAAGTCGAGCCCGACGTACTGAACTTTGTTGAGAGCGGCGACCGCTGTTGTCGAGTTCGCCATACGAGAACCTGCTTCCTAGAGGATCGGACCGTTCTACGGGGCGGCGGTTGGAATGGCGACTGGGAAAGCGCCAGTAGTCCCTGTGGCGACCACTGTGTACTCGATCAGAACGGTCACAAATGCTTCGTCGCGGGTGAATGAGATGTTGTCGAGCCGAGCCCGAGGCTCCCAGCGCGCAAGTGTCGAGGAGATTTCCGACCGGAGAATTTGCGTCAGAATGTCATCGTTGTTCTCGAAGACGTACTGCTGCATGTCGCACCCGAATTGAGGGCGCATCGGACGCTCGCCTCGCTGAGTCTGCAGGATCTGCTGCAGAGACATCCGGACGAGGTCGTCATCGAAGGTGGCAGCAGGAAGACTCTGGGAGCCCTTCTGGAAGGGGAAAGCCACTCCTCTGTAGAACGCCATCAGGGCCATATGGTCCGCCTCCTTGGGTACTGCATCCTAGACGTATCTGCTCGTTCACACCACCGGCCCGATGATGGGCGGGCCAGATGGCTGTGGAAACGTGACGAGCGTGCTCAAGGTGGCAGTGTGGAGCGCAGTGGCAACGGCTGTCGCGTAGACCTCGGCGGGATTCGGCACGACCAAGAGAGCCGTCAGGATGGGCAGCATGGCGGGGGCGAGGACAGGGGGAGCTGCCACACCGGGGAGTGGGACGCCTGCGAAGATGGCGCCGGTCCAATAGAGGGTGATCATCGAGACGAAGCCTGCAGCGACCACCGGAGGAGCCCCGGGCAGCACCGCAAAAGCCGACCCGAGGGCCACGTCCATCGTGACCACACCGGGGCCCGGAGTCACCAGCGGGAAACCAAGGGAAGAGGCGGCGGCAGCATACTCGCGGTAGGCCGACGCGACCCGACTGGCTGCGGTGAACGCATCCGGAGGCTTGTCCGTGGTCGACAGCTTGAGCAGGGCGTTGAAAAGAACCGAAGGGTCAAGAGGCACAGTTCACTTGACCTTCACGACTGTCGACAGCAACGCCGGGGTTGCAGGAGCGACTGGAGGGCTGGAGGGCCCAACGCCGGTCGCGTGGGTGTGCGTGTTGAGCCACGTCAAAAGCTGCTGCCCGAGCACTGCGGGTTCTGTCGGAAGGTTCCCAAGGTTCACGGCGGCGGCTTTGGCGGAAAACTCAGATGCCCCGTCGATCACGACTTTCTGGGTGGTCTTGATGGTCACCCCGCCTGCGTCGATGGTGATCGTGTTCGAGTTGTCCTTGTCCGTGATGGTGATCTTCTTCCCCACCGTGTCGATGACGACCGACGACTCATTCGCTGCCTGCAGCTTGACCGCGCCGTCCTTGGTGAACTGGAGGAAGGCGTTGTCTCCGTCCCGAGCTGCGCTGTCATTCCCAACAGGTTGCGCCGTTGGCTTTCGCCACGTCAGCGTCACGTCCTCGGAACCGCTCTCGTCGTTGAGGACGAAGGAGTGGCCCATGCGGGTCACGAAGCCTCGACGGGTGGGAACCGAGCCGTCCGCCGCCGGGTAGCCAAGCTCAGGTGGCAGCTTTCCCTGCGCAGAGAAGCCGCCGAAGTAGATGGGTCGGCCTGTCAACCGACCGCGTGGATAGGCAATCCACACGACGTCTCCAACCTCCGGGGGCCAGAACCAACCTCGATCGGGCCCGCCACCTGCGAACGCCGGGTACGCCCAGATGTCCGGAGGGTTGTCGTTACCGACCTCCTCACACAAGACTTGAATGCGCCCCTGCTTCGTGGGGTCGGTTACCGACGTAACGCGCGCCAAGTAGGTGCCGTAGAACACCAAATGTGGTTCAAGGCCGTAGTTCTGCAGCCACTCGTAGAAGCTCTCGAAGCTCAGGCTCATTCAACACCGCTCTCGACGACAGCCTCTACCACAACAACGTCCGCCAGCCGCAGCTGAGATTCTGTTCCAGTCGCGTTCGGAACAGGTTGATTTTCGTTTTTCCCTCGTGGAGAGATCTTGTTGAGGATCGCTTGCACCATCAGCTGGCTGTTCTGGATGAGCGTGAGCGACGTGGTGAACCCAGACGCTGACATCGAGTGCTTCAGTGCGTGACAAACATAGAAGCCGTCGATGCGCTTGCTGACTCCTCTCACGTCGTACATGTTGCCGGGGATGGCATCTGGAAGCCCGAGCGTTTCGATGTCGAGCTGCAGGCCGACCGAATTCCCAAGCGAAGTCATTCCAGCAAGCTGTTCAAGGGCGAGCTTCTCCGTCGGGGAGTCGTCATCTTGCGTGGGAGCCACGACCGTCGAGATCTTGTTTGACGTAGTGTCGACGCCTGTCTGAGCGTCTTCTCCGCCAGATACCGTAGCGTCTTTGGGGGTTGCAGCGGTCTCGACAGACTCCTGAGTAGTCTGGTTGATCTTCTTCATCTGAAGGGTCTTGGCCCATCCAGACAGGAAGATTGCTGACAAGCCCTCACCGACGGAGATGGAGAGAATCGGGTAGATCGCCCGATTCGCGATTGAAGACCCGATTTCTCCGCCGAAGTCGTAGAGAGTGAGAAGCGCCAAGGGGGCCTGCAGCATCATCTCAACCTGAGAAATGAGTCTCAGTTTTCGGAAGCCGTCTTTCCCATCGAAGGTGTTGACCCAACAACCCGAAGCACGCGCCAGCTGCGAGATGACGTGTAGGTAGGATTTTCCAGCGTTGACCAGTGCAACTTCCTCTTTCAGCGCACTCAAAGCAGCAGCGTCGAGAATCCAGTCCCCGGTGTTGGTTTGGACTTCGCCTCCCATCTTATTGACGAGGCTGATGATGTGTTCCTGCCGGGTCTTCTTCTCCACTACACCCGTCGCACCTGTGGCACCGAGGTAGTAGCCTGCAGTGCCGACACCCTTCAGAGTGATGGTCACGTCAGTCCCGAAGTTCGCTTCGGGCGGCTGAAGAATTCCTTGGAACGGCGGCGTCGATGTCACCCCTTCCGATCCTGTGGAGTAGCCGAGGGTCACTTCGATTGCACTGAGCGGGTATTCAAGCAGCGTCGAGTCGAGGATCTTCCGCGCGTCTTCCAGAGTTGGCGTCAGGACAACATCGATGGTCGGCACTCCTCCCAAGTCCATCGAGACAGTCACCGATGACAGGTAGGAAAGAGTGCTGGCGAACAGCGGGTCGCCATCCTTCTCGCCTCCCGTCGTTCCCGTGAGTGCGACGGGCAACAAGGACTGTGGGTTCGATTGGTTGCTGTTGACCGATAAGGAGAATCGCTGCTCGGTGGTCTGCCCCGGGTTCTTGAGGATCGCCGCCTGCATGAAGGGGCTGGAGAAGTCAGTCTTCATTGCGCCCTCCTACTGCTTGGTCTTCTTGGCGAACAGGGTGCTGGCAACGTAGGTTGGCGACGGAATCCGGATGGTGGCCCCTACCTGTAGGTCGGTTGGCAGAAGGTAGAGGTCGTTGGCGAGCGCGATGACCCACCAGAGATTCGGGTCGCCGTAGTAGCTGAACGCGAGATTGTCGATGCGATCCGTGATGTTGACGGTGATGTAGAAGTCGGACGGCTGGAGAGGAACCTCAGGCAGGTTATCCAGTTCCCAGAAGGTCACTCCCCGCACCGTGAGCAGGTTCTTGAAGCGCAGTCGGCTTTGGCGAGAGACGACGACAGACATTGTCTACCTCAACGCCGGGGAGAGGCGGGCAGGAGGGGAAACGCGCCCAGCATTTGCCGCAGGAGATGGGCCTCTGGACCGAGCCCGATCAGGAGAGGCTCGATCTTCTTGCAGCACCTTCGCGATGAGTTCAAGCACAGCCGTCTGGCGCTCGTCCCGGGCGCGCTGCTCCTCAGCCCACTTCGGGTTCTCGACCGCAGCGACAAGCGCCGCCGAGTTTTCCTTGTTCGTGGTCTGAAGCATCGACCACTCGGAGTTGCCTGCTCCGTTGCCGCTCAACACCCCAGAACCAGAAGGAGTCAGGTCTGGAACAGATGTCCGGGCCCTGAAAGCGGCAAAGTTTTTTCGCCCTTGTGCAATTTCAGCCGCAGTGGCCCCTGATACCTTCTCAGGACCGTTCATCTCCAGCTGCCGAGCGCCGAGGCCCTGCACCTTGCTGGCGTCAAGACCTCGGTAAGCCTTGATGGCGAGAGGAGTCGAGGTCGTTCTCTCCATCTTGGGGTCTGAGAGGGCGGCAGCGACGTCGCTCTTCTTGGTGCTCTGGAGCCACTCACCAGCCTTCTTGATGTTAGCGATCGTGGCAGAGTCAATGCCAAAGAACTTCGCCAAGCCGGGGGACTCAGAGATGGTCTTTCCGAGGCCGATGAGCAGGTCGCCGATGGTCTGGATGATGCTGGTCAATGGTGCAGAGATAAGGGTGGCCAGCTTGTTCGAGTACTCGCGAACGAAGTTGAACACGACGGCGAAGGCATTGTGGACGACGTCGAACCCAGCCATGAAGAAGTTGGCGATGTGGGCGCCGATGTTCTCAAAGAACGTCAAGGTGTTCTGACCGATGTACGACAAAAAGTTCCCGATGTGATCGCCATACCATTCGACCGTCGTGAAGATGTTGTTCCACATCCGGTCCCACGTCTGCGTGAAGGTGTCGCCCTCCTGTTGGGCCATTGCGAACATGCCTGCAAAGAAGGCCACGAACGCAGCGATGACGATGGCACTCGCTGCTGTGATCGCTCCTGCGATGCCTTGGATAATACCAGTGAAACCTCTCCACAGCTGAGAGGCCAACCACTTCAAGGCGGGCCACACAGCCTTTTTCCACATCCATGGTCCAAGCAGCTTCAGCACCGTGACAGCAAGGGTCGCGAATGCAGACACGAGGGCAGCAGTGATCGGACCGAGAAAGGTCACAGCGAGGATTGAGCCTGCAATCAGGAGCGGAAGGGACTCGCCAAACCACGCCTTCACCTTCTCCTCGAAAGTCTTGTTGGGGTCATCCCATATCTCGCCCATCCTAGCCCACCACCCAACCAAGTAGTCCCCAAGCGTCTCCAGCGCGTAGTCAAACGCCTTCCGCATGGTGTCCCCGATGGCTGCGCCAATGACCGCACCGTCGCTCGCGGTCTTCGGGTCAACGAAGTCTCCCATCAGCCCATCGAAGAACCCGCTCGCGACCTCCTTGACGAACTTGAAGGCTTTGTCGAAGGCATCCTTGAAGACGTCAATCAAGCCATTCAGGATTGCGTCAGTCTCCTTGTTTCCGGTGAGCTGCCCTACGTCGCCGAGCCCGCCTGAGAGAACTTTGCGCGCGAACTTCGAGACAAACTTGATCGCCTTCGACGCGTAGACCGGCAGTGTCGTGGTCATGAACTTGATGATCTGTGCGCCGGTTTTCTGGAGTGCTGCGTGAGCTACGGCCTCCACGATCTCCCCAGAAGACGCTCCCAGCTTCTTCAGACCCGGGCGTAGCTTCTTGTCGAGGTCGACGAAGTTCGACGCGAACATCGCAGCGATGCCACCGAACACACCCAACAAAGCCCCAAACGGGCTCGTGAGGTTGATGCCTGCAGCACGGAGCTTCGCCAGAGGGCCCGTCAGTGCCTCCGCTGCGCTGCCAAGCGCAATCATCGGCCCTTGGATATTTGCTGGGAACAACGCTGTGGCCCCGAACTTCTGCACGTCCGCAAGTTTGCCGAGGACCATCCCAAGCGGACCGCCATCCTTTGCGACGTCCTCCATCTTGGTCGCGAACCAGTTGAACGAAGACTGTGTTTCTTTGAGGAAAGAATTTGTCGACTGAGTCGCGAGGCCTCGGAAGCGCTGCAGGAAGCCTTGCTGCTGACGCTCGAACATCTCAGCAGCCGTCAGGCCAGTCGTGAATCCGTCCTTCGCGAGCTTCCCTGTGGCCTTCGCAGATGCAGCCACCATCTTGCCGACATCCACAGTGGTCAGGGCCAGACGTCCTTCAGCGGACTGCAACATATTGACGATGTCGTTGCCTGACTCTCCGAAGGCTTTGGATGCATGCGCGCGGAAGAATTCGACAGCAGCTTTGGCGTCTTCCGCTCCGAGCTTGTCCACCGCCCCCGCGAACTTCTTCAGGAAGACGTCAGGGCTCTCACTCATCGAGGCGAACGCGTCGTCGATTCCGGTGCCCGCCTTGGCGAACGCCAAAGTGCTCTCGTGCAAGGCGCTGGTCGCACCAGCGGCGAGGTCTTTGAAGCCTTGCTTGCCGTCCGTCAGAGCAGTTGCGAGACCCGTGGCAACTGCCATCGCCTTCTCGTCGTTCCCGGTGACGCTGTAGAACGCGTCTGCTGTGGCGACAATTCCCTTGCCGAATTCAGCGATCTGCTCAGGCGTGTCGCCCAACATCTTGCGCTTGCTCAGGATCGACGTGATGTCATCGAGCTTCCCGAGGCTTGCTGTGACGTCGCCTGACTTCGTCCCGAACGCAGTGAGCATGTCCGTGATCTGCGAGACATCCTTGGGGGAGATCTTCTTCCCCATCTGAAGCAACGAGTAGGAAAACTTGTCGCTGGAGACGCCAGCGACTTCGGCCAGCTTCGCCAAAGTCGCAGCGCTGTCGATCCCCATGTCCTTCAGGATGTCAGCGGCTTTCACGTCGCCAAGAACAGCGTCAAAGCCGTAGATCGCCTTCCCGGCTTGGTCCGCCCCGATGTTCATCGAGTAGGCCATCCCGGAGGCCTCCTTCTTGAACTTCGTCAGCTCCTTCCCGGTGTAGCCCATCGTCGCGCCGAGCTTCCGAGTCTCCTTGTCGAAGGCGGTGAACGTCGACTCGATCGAGGATGTCAGCTCCATGCTGCCCGTCGAGAGCGTCTTGAACTTGTCCCCCAGCTCCCCGAGCCGGTCGAAGCTCAGGGCCGACAGCATGGTCTGGAGCCGCTGGAGCCCCAGCATCTCCTTTCCAAGCGTGCGAAAGTCCCGACTCAGCCCGTTGATGGCCTTGCCGAGCCCAAGGTCGTTTCCTCGGAAGCTGAAACCAAGACCGAAATTGAGGGCCATCGACTCTCCAACAGATGGGGCACCGACGATTTTGTAGCACGACGACCTGTCAGCGTCTCATTCGAGCGCGGGACTGAGAGTCCGCCTGCCGTTGCTTCTCCTCGCGCTTCTGCTCCAATTCGACCTTCTTTTGAATCAGCCGATGCCGCCGGGTCGTCGGCATCCCCATCGCTGACTCGTAGGAGGTGTGCCACACCTCCATCAGGTAGAAGATTTCGTCTTCGAGTCCTTCTGGACTCGACCCGGGAAGAAAAAACCGGGCTGACCCAAGTCCAGTTCGCTCTTGTATTCGTGGCTGCAGACAGGGCACTGCATGTCCATCTCAGTGTCGACGCCGCCGTCGTGGCTCTCCATCATGGTCCGCAGACCCTGCCGGTCGCGAAACGACAAGCCCTTGATGTCGGTCATCGTAGGCGTCTTCCCGTCGAGAAGTTCGATGCGCGCAAGAAGCATGGCTGAGGGCTTCTCGTCGTCAGATACCTTGCTGGCACGTTCCTCGTCGGCACCAGTCCCGAGACGGTGGCGAACCTTCCGGCCCGATGGGAGCACGTCATCGAACACGCGGACCATCGGGTTGGTCATCTTCTGGACGGTGAGGTCGCTGAGATCGAGAACGTAGTTCCCCCTGCTTTTGCACTCTGGGCACACCTCCTCGACTGGGAAGGCATCCCCCAGAGACGTGCGGCGAAGGGCCAGCAAGAGGAAGATGCGGTCGCCAGTCGGGAGGTGGGAGATGATGCTGGGAAAATGCCCCTTGTCCGTGATGGTGCCGATGCGTTCCAAACAGGCGGACAGCAGCATCCCGAGCTTCTTCTGCACCCCGAGCTTCGGAGTGGCGAGAAGGTCCTCTTCCCGCCCCGTCATCTCCCTCAGATGGACCTCAGTGTGAAGCACTCCAAGGTTGTCGAGGTAGCCGCACGGCAACTCGAAGACGCCGTTTGTCGGCTTCGGAGTGTCGAGCAGGTTCTGGTTGATGTTCTCTGAGAAAGTCGGTGCTTTGTCGCTCACGTCTTGTTCCTTCCGGCTGCGTCCACCAGCGGTGAGGCTTCCGCCTCGTACATGCAGAAAAGGGCTTTGAGAGCCGTCGTCACGGTCATCCCTTGCCCGTCCACGATCGTTTTGAAAGTCGAGTACAGGTCCGAATCCACCCAGATGTTGAGCCGGACATCAGACCCTGCGTCCTGATACGACGAGAGGTCGTCGAAGCGTGCTTGGTCGGCGACGTAGCGGCCCATCATGTAGCGCACCAAAGCGCCCATGCTGCTCGTGTGGCCGACGTCCCGTCGCTCCTGCAGCTTCTTGTAGAGCCGGTCGGAGACCCAGATGTTGACGAGACGCTTGCCTTGCTCCGCGACCTTCTTCGGGGAGACGCTGGAGGCCAGCTCGCATGCCCGGCAGAGGAGCACGGAGTTCGCGAGGAGCAGTTTTCCGCCCGCCTCCTCCGGAACGATGAGTCGGGGTTTGAGCTTGTGCTCCCCTCCGCAGTTCGCACATTTTCCGTGTGCAGCGTCGTAGACCATCTGCGACCACATCCGGCGGTCGTCGGGTTCTGCTGGGTCCGTCAAGATCGCACCTGTTGGGACCATATGGCCCGCGTCCATGTTGAGCATGCCTTACCTCACACTCGATGTACCATACTCCCAAAAAAAGCCCACGCGAAGTGGGCGGTGTGTTCAGGGGAGCCATCCCATCGCCTTCAGTGCCCGTAGGTACTCTGCGTCTCCAGCCTTGAGCGCTCGAAGAGCGCGGACCGATGCGGATTCCCACCCAGATGCCGCAGGATTGGGGAACGGGTTCTTGGTGGGCGGTCCAAGGGGAACGGCGTAAGCGCCTACGTTGGCGGTCGTGGTGCCCTCCTGCTGGGCAAGAAGCGCCTTCATGGCGTCCATCCTCGCTTGCTGCAGCTGAGGAGACGGGGGCAGACGGTTGAAGCTCCGTCGCCCCATCTCGTGCGCTTCCTTCCACGTCGCGCGACCGGCAGCGTGTTCAAGGACCTCCTCGTCCTCTTCGCCGAAGATCGAGGCGACGGACTCGGACGCCCCGCGCAGGACGTCGGCGGTCGCACGCATCTGCCCGCGCAGATCGGCATACTCGGGGTGGCGGGAGCGCTTGCGGTAGATGCCGGAGAGGACGTCGAGCATGTCCTCGACGCGGCCCGTGCGGTCGACGAGGTCTTCGAGCTTGGCCTTCAGGTCGAAGGTGCCGTCGTTGGATTCGGAGTGGCGCATCCTCGTATCCTATGCGGCCATCGCAATTTCCTCCACAGCTTCTGGCTGGATGTCCATCTCCTGAATCGAGACCTGCCCAGAGGTCGCATCAAAGTCTGAGCCGGTCTTGTACCTCAAGGGGATGCAGTTCTTGAGGAGGAAGGCGCGTGCGGGGATTTTGATGCTGGTTGCCTGCGAAGTAGGCGCGTTGGGAGCGAAGTTGGCCGCGAGGGTTGCCGCACCTAGAGACCCAAGTTGAGCTGCGGACGTGGTCGCCGCTCCCACTCCGGTGCCCAAGCCTGCACCCGCTCCCACGGAGAACCCGGTCACAGTCGACAGGCCAGTTGTGAGACCTGCAGCCATCGCTACCTGTTGAGCGGTGTTCTGAGCTGGGGTGTTTCGGAAGAAGTGAACCAGAAGCAGGGTTCGGCGGTAGGTGATGCCACCGATCTGAAGACCAGTCAGCCCGGTTGTTCCCGCAAGCGCGGCCATCGTCCACTTCCAAAAGTCCGAGTTGAACCACGTCACGCCCCGAGACAGCGTGATCGACCCGACGCTCGCGCCCTTCACCACGGTCTTCGTGAAGGGCCAGTTTCCTTCGTTGATCTGCTGAGTCTCGACAGTGATCTCCGGGGAAGACACCGCAGAGAACCCCGAGAGCGGGGTGAACAATGGCAGCGCAGGCGCGAAGTCGATGGGGGCGACGTCGTAGAGCCAGAAGTTGTTGTCGCGCAGTGGGTCAAGCAGGTTGGAGCGCGCCATCAGTCACCTTCAAAGAAAAACGCCGGAGTCGAGGCTACCTCAAACTCCGGCGTTCTGGTTGTCGTCCCGATTCAGAGCTTTGGGACGGCGATTGGCGTGTCCTGCACGTCGAAGTATTCGAAGGAGATGTCCAGCTCCATCACCGAGATGTCGCTTGACGATGCGTCGAGGTCACCAGCGACCTTCGCGCGGATCGGGAACGCCTCGTACAGGTTGTACGTCCGTGACGCCTGAGCGTCAGCACCCGTCGCCGCCGAGTAGGGCATGCCGGGCCCTGTGCTCGCGCTGGTGATGGGAACCGGACGGGTCAGCACCGATCGGTTGAAGTGCTTGATGATGACCGTCGTGCGGTACTCACCAGAGCCTTCGACGACCACGCGGAGCCAGTTCCAGAAGTTCGAGTTCGACTGAGCGACACCCTTCTGCAAGGTGACGTCGCTGACAGTCGTGTTGCCCGGATACTTCTGGGGGTAGTTGAAGTGTCCTTCCCGGTACTCCACCGCCTCCGTCGTCGCCTCAGGTGTCGTGCAGCTCATGAAGCCTGCAGGAACGCCTGTCGGGAAGACATCGGGACGCAGCGTGTCCGGAAGTTCACCGGACGTCGTCACGTGGAACCGCATCGAGTGCAGGAAGTCAGTTGATGCCGGACGAGCCATGTCATGCTCCTTGGGGAGATAGGGTTCCGAAGACGCCGAACCCTATCAGGCTTCGCGACGGGCGGTGATGACGATCTCGCCAACCGTCGAACGGTCCCGGCGGATGAACAGACCAACGATCGCGCCGGGGGTCAAGACCACCGAAGCATTGGGGCCGATCATGCGAGCCGCACCAAGGACGTCGGCAGGGACAGTCGCTGCGAGGGTACCGCCACCAGCCGCTGCCGAGCGCACCGCGAGGGTTGAAGCACCGGGGCCAGCCACCGAGATGAGAGCCATCGCGTCGAGGATGCGGATTTTGTAGGGCAGCGTGTTGACCGCGTAGATGGTCACGTCGTCGAGCGTGCCGGAGGCACCACCCGAGGCGAACGCCTTGCGGAAGATGACCGGAGCGGAGTCGATCGCTGCAGCAGCAACCGGAGCAACTGCCAGCGCGCTCACCGAGCCGGGAGCGATAGGCGAGGGAAGCGGGATGGAGGCCAACTCATCCGCCGTGTAGGCGATGGATGCGGTCAGGATTCCGTCAGCGACTGCAGCTTGCAGGCCCGCCATCGACGAGATTTCCGCAGGCGACCGGCTGACGACGAGGGTCTGCGCTGCGGCGATGTCGACGTAGACATCGTTGAGGAAGAAGGCCGACGCCGAGATGTTCGTGATCGAGAGGGAAGCCATGTGAGTTCTCCTGCAAGCTGGGGGAAGAGTACGAGGGTTCAGAGAGAAACACCAACGGGACCATATGGACCCGTTGGTGGAAAGTCAGGAATTGAGGGACTTCTGCTGGAAGCGCATTCGCACGAACTCAGCAGGCTTGTTCGGGGCTGCACCAATGTCGATGATGACTTGACCCGCTTCGATGGTGGCCGGGGTGTTGTTCGAGGAGTCGCAGACGACGAAGTACGCCTGTGACGGGTTCACACCCGCGAAGTAGCCTTGCGAGAACAAGTTGCCCATATAGGACTCCAGCTGCGCCGTGATGCGCGTCCAGAGGCCGGGACCATTGTTCTCGAAGACGATCCACCACGTAGCGTTGAAGACCGACTTCTCCAAGAACATGAACAGCCGACGAGCGTTGATGTAGCGCCAGTCAGGTACGTTCGAGATGGTGCGGACGCCCCACACCGCGAGCCCAGTCTGCGTCGACGAGATCAACGGGTTGACCTTGTTCGGGTAGAGGAGGTCACGGTCTTCCTGCGTCGGAGACGTTTCCAGACCCACGAGGTAAGTCAAGGCGCCGTCCACGGTGCCGCCGGGGCTCTTCCCGACGTTCCGGTTGTTGTCCGTGCGGGCGTAGACACCCGCGATGTGCCCGAGGGCAGGCATCAGCGTGGGCCGGTTGTTCATCAGGGGATTGGAGACCCGGACCCACGGCCAGTAGAGCGCCGCGTAGTCCGAGGACCGTGCGAGGCTGAACCGGAACCAATCGACTGCCCTCTGGGCCGTCAGCCCGGCAGGCGGGGTGAGGATGATGAAGCGGTCACCACCCTGCGGCATCAGCGCGCGGCCAGCGGCGTAGTCGAGCTGATCCTGCGAGATGATCACGTTCCCGGCGAAGTCGACGATCGTGATCTGCAGCAGCTCCTCGACCTTGTTGAAGGCGTACATGCCCTTGTAGGTCGCAGCCAGCGCCGTGGCGTCGGTAAACTGCGACCGACCCCAGTTCGTTGAGTCGAACGTGCCTTCCTCACCCGGCAGGTAGTTCTTCGAGCTGTCGCCGAGGATCTCGGAGTGAACCGTCTCGGCCACCTTGTCGGCAAAGGTCGCGACGACGAGCGTGGCTCCCTTGATGTTGTTCAGGGTGGTGAACTCGACCGCGCCGGTCTCGTAGTCGATGGTGTTGACCGCCGAAGTCAGGACTGACCCCACCAGATTGCCGTCACCGTCGTCCGTGATGACGCGCGCCGTGCCGCCCGTGTCGGTGTAGGCGATCGACACCGTCCGAGGCGCGATGGGTCCACCGAGCGAGGTCGAGAAGACTCGGTTGGGAGCCAGCGCGTTTCCGCCACCGAGAGCCAGCGTGTGCGGGACCGCATTCAGCTGGTAGGGCGGGATGTCACCGGCAGGCTCGTTGATCCGGATGAAATCGGACAACTCGTTCACGACGTCGGCAAAGTAGACAGGCGAGGTTGGGTCGTTGAAGACCATCTCCTCGTACTGCTCGACGACGTTGAAGGACGACGTCGGCGTATTGCGCAGCAGCACCAGCATGTCGAAGCGGGTGTAGACGCCGGTCGAGGCATCAAAGAAGTTTGGCGATCCAGCGATCTGGACCTGCAGGTTGTTTCCCCACGTCCCAACAGAGATCGGGTCAACCGACCACGCGTTGAGCGTGTAGTCCGAGAGGAGAGGGCTCTTGTTGCAGGGGATGAAGCCCGTGAGGTCGAGCGCGAACGCACCTGAGGAGTAGTCCACGGACCCGGGGGTCGCGACATCGCCGAGCCACAGACCTGCTGCCGAGGCGACGATCGGGGCGACTGAGAAGCCAGCAGCGGCGACGCTCTCCGAGAGCACAGGGGTCGGAGCGACGGACGAGTTCGGCACCAGTTTGATCTGGGTCAACGATCCAGCCACGGCTTCGGCCTTGAGCAGAAGCAGGGGGGCGTTGTTGATGGCAGCGATTGTCGCGGCCTGAATCGTTGCCGTGGAGTCCGCGAGGGTGAACGGGATGGGGAGACCCGTTGAGGCGCCGTTCGAGTCGTACTCGAACGTGACCGGCGGGTTGACGCCATCATCGATAATGAAAGCGTCGGTGTCGATGAGGGAGGCGCCTGCAACAATCGAGATGGCTGCGAAGCCATCGACTGCCGTGCGGGTCGCAGTCGTCGGAGTGAAGTCCGCCGTGACGAGGGCACCGTTGTCTGCGAGCACTGGAACGAACGTTCCGAAAGTGCGGAGCGAGAAGCGCCCCGAGCGCGAGTCGAGGATCACGATCGCGCCGTCCGTGCCGTCACCGACCGAGGCTTGGACGATCGAACCCGTCCCTGCAGGAATCAAGATGGCCTGCGCACCGGGGCCCGCGAGCGTGAAGTTGATGGTGACGGTACCGCGCACGACGGCGTCGAGGTTGTTCACCAGCGTGGGGAGGCCAGCGGGATTGATGCGACCATCGTAGCTCGCCTGAGCCGTCACCAGCGAGAGGTTGGCGGTGCTGTCGCGATTGCGCGTGTTCTGAGCGACCACAGGGGCGCCTGCCGAGCGCCAGTTGACGTTGATCGAGCCGGGTACGAGGGGAGAGGCCCCCGCAGCCGTCGGGAACGACCCGGTGAACGCCGTCGTGACGCCGTCGCCCGTTCCGATGCTGTCGTCGGTGAGGTCTGACTGGATCTTCGCATTGGCAGCCACCGCGTTCGCGGGGGGAACACGCACGATGAAGGCACGACGGCCACCGTTGGCGAAGAACGCCGCGAGCGAGAGAGGCATGAGGCTCTGCGTGACCAGCCCACCGAAGATGCGGGAGTACTGCTCGAAGCTCTGCACGAGCACAGCCTCGTTGGCCGGACCACGCTCTGCGTATCCCACGGTGCCGAGGTTCGAGGTCGTCACACCGGGAATGATCTGCGCCGCCGTCGGGACTTCTTCGACGAAAACACCGGGCGAGAGAATGTCAGCCATGTCGTGCTCCTACAGGTGAACAATGTCGCGGAAAGGGAGAATCACTTCTTTTCAGGCGACGGAAGGATGGGGTCTTCCTTGACCTTGGCCTCAGGCTTTGCCTCAGGCTTCGCTTCAGGCTTCGCTTCAGGCTTCGCGGGAGCGGGGGCCTTCTTGACAGCGACGGTCACACCGGACTTCGACTTCTTCGCCGCGATGAGGGGGATGGCGCGAACCTCAGGGATCAGCGCGCGCTGGTCGAGCAAGCTCTTCATGGAAGCCGACAGTTCCACATCATCGGAGAGCGAGGTCCATGCCTTCGGAGGGAAAACTGCAACCTTGCCCTCGATGGTGGCCGAGATGGAACCGCGAGTCGTGTTGTAGAACTTGCTCATGGATTCTTCCTCTGGAGGGAGAGTACTGGCGGTTGCGTTGCAGTGCGGGAAATTGTCGGGTCAGCAAGATCGTATTCTGCTTCGACCCTGATGGTCACGGCAAATTGGATCATGCGCTCCGAGATGCCTGCGACGTCATCCAAGTTGACAATACCTTCGTTGAAAGCCTCGTAGGAACGAGGAACACCGAGGGAGTCCGTCACCCAGACCTGACCGTACACAGGCCAGATTTTCAGGATGTGCGTGAGCATCCGATTCGCTGCGCTTCTGCCGGGTCCACCGCGCAGCGAGTTGTAAATGTTGACCGTGTAGGTGAGGTCGTAGGGCGTTGCCGCCTCTTGCATCGCCATACGGTCTGCCTGCGTGCGAGGACCGTTTTGAGTCTGAGCCGTGACGAACGTCGCTGTCTTGGCCGGGGCCCGGTACTTCTGCGTGAAAGGGTGCAGCCGCTGCTGAGACACCGAGATGTCGTCGCGCGTGACGACGAAGGCCGGGTACCGGAAGTTCGCGTAGAAGTCTTCCGGGTACATGAAGTAGACCGGGATCCCCGGGTCACCCGGAGGGGGCTCGACTCCATCAATGGTGATGTAGAAGTGGCTGCCGTTGACTCGCCCACCCATCGACTCGATGAAGCCTTGGTCAAATGACCGGAGGTCAACATCGCCGTTTGGCAGGGCACCCGTAACCTGTTCGAGGAGAACAGACGGGTCTGTCATTGGGGTCAGGCGCTCTCGCCGAACTGAGCATCAGCAATCGCCATGACCATGTCGCCGAACGCCATGATCTTCGCTTTGCCGATCCACTCAGCGGTGGAAACAAGATCGTCTTCCGGGGGGAGGAAGGGCAGAGAACCCTCCTCAGCGACAGCGTCTGCTGCGTCGAAGACGAAGTCGACAGCGCTCTCGGAGTCGAGGTCGTAGGCGTCCTCGATGCCAGCAGCGATGTCGAGCATGTAGTCGATGAGCACGTCGTTCACGTCGCTCACGTTCTCGGCGCCGCCAGTTCCAGCTTCACCTTCACCGTGCTCAGTGTCGATCTCACTCTCAGGACCCCACGCCTCGCCTTCCATCTCCGCGAGTCGTTTGCGGATGCCTGCGAGCTTCTGGGAAACACTGATGGCCATGGAGTCCTCCGTAGGGTCTGCTTGTTCTACTGCAGTCACCGAATTTTGTCTTGAAACTCTTCAAATGAGTCGATCTCCGTACCGGGAACCGCTGGGGATGACAAGTTCCTCCAAGACTTCCACCCGTCAAAGTCCCAGTCCAGCATCGCCCGTCCGACCACGTCGCTCTCAAACAAGGCAGCGACTCGCTGCTTGGTGGCAACGATGGCCGGGCGCCAGTGCGCGACACTCCGAGACCCTCCCAGCCCGTACTCCAGTCGAAGCGCGGTGTACGACAGGTCTGTTGTTGCTTTGAACTTTGTCGGGGGATCGACCTTCACCCCTTCGTCCTTGAACGCCTTGGACCAGTCAGGTCGGCTCTTCAGAAGCTTCTCGCGAACCCCCTCCACCTCTCGGGTTGAAACCTTCCGCTTCGTAACGGTCGCAATCGACGTCGGAGGCTTGAAAGGAAGAGTGTCGGCGGTCCACGGTTGGTACTGCATCAGCAGCTTGACGACGGGATGAGGCTTCCGCTCGTTCTTTGGCTTGAAGTAGAGAACGTCCCGGGCGCCGTCGATCTCCTCGGCCTTGGTCGGCTCCGATGCCACTGCGAAGACCGGGTTGACGACGCCGGACTGCACAAGGCGCAGAGAGCTTCGGTACGCAGCGTAGTCTGCCCCTGTCGGGATGCGAGAGACCACCTCTTCGAGCATGATCTGCGCGGCGTTGTGGACGATGTAGCGTTGGATGGCTTCAGCTCGAAGCGTCAAGAAGCCCTGCTCGATCATCGCCAGCGTCATGCGGGTTCCCATGTCGGGACCGACGTTGATGTCGATGGACGGCTTCGGCATCAGCCCTTCTCCGCGTCGATCTTCTCAAATTCAGCTTCAGTCTCAGCGATCCGCTCCCAAACAGTTTTCTTGCGGGGAGGGAAGAGTGTGGCGAGGGTCTTCTCGACTCCGCCACCTATGTTCACCAAGGCTTGAGCTTCTTGAGGGAGCTGCATGTTCGTCGGTTTGAGCGTTGGAAGCATGCGCTTGTGCTTCTCACACACCCCGAAACGGCGAGGTGACCCCGGCTTGGCGATGACTCCCGCAGGGGGTTCCCCGCAGATGAAGCACCACTGGTCGAAGGCCGTCATCGGGCCTGCGTACTCGTGGAAGTCATCACCTGCGAGCGGCGACCCACACGGCGTGCGAGACGTACAGCGGTCCCCCGGGAGATTCAGGTCGCGGCCCTCCCAATACCGAGGACAGGTGGCGCACACGGTCGACAACCCACCTTGGACCGCGAGGGCCACTCGCACACTGTGCTGCAGCACGCGACCTCCTAGACCGCCGCCTTGGCGACCTTGAGGGCCTTCATCGCCTTCGAGGCGTTGAACATCTTCATGCCCTTCAGCAACGCGGCCTTGCTGGAGACGAGCTTCTTCAGCATGCCGATGAAGATCTCCTGATGACCCTCGTCACCGGGGTCCATGCCAGCAGCTTCCATCGCAAGCACAAGCTGCGGGATGAGGACTTTCGGGTCGGGCATGCGCTCGTTCTCTTCACCGAGCAGCGCAAGCATCTTTGGCGTGACGGACATGGGGACCTCTTCAGATGGAAGTGACAAGTTTTCGTTCGGGAGTCTGCTGCGTCGTGCGGCGGAGGGTACACTTGAACCCGACGAAGGAAGGGTTGTCAAACAGAGTACCGTCCTCTTGGACGTCGGTGATGGCGAAGTACAGGCCCGCCCCGGGGATGTTGAAGCCGTCCACCGCGAACTCGGTGTTGTAGTACGGCGTATCCCAAACACGGACAATGTCTGTTTCGCTTGGTGCGAGCATGTTCACACGTTCGCACTCGGACCGTGGCAGCCACAGCTCGCCGTCGAACTGAGACGACAGACCCTCCATCGCAACGCCAGTCGTCTTGGCAAGAGTGACGAAGGCTTTCAGCAGATAAGGCCCAAGCCAAGCGCGCTTCACCGGCTCGTTGTAGACCGGGTCCACAATCGACTGAGAGATGTTCTGCGTGTAGTAGGCGATCGACGTGCCGATGATGTTGACGTGCTCGCTCGTGATGCAGTCGAACAGCGCCCGCTCGCAGTCACCGAGGGCGAAAGTCTCGCAGTCGCCCATCGGACGCACCGGCATGGTCGGTTGAGGGCAGAGGTAGTCCGAGATCGATTTACACTTGCTCACAAGACCTCCCTCTGGACCATATGGACCCGATCAGCCAACGATGAAACCAATCGGCATCGCGCTCTGGCCAATCTCTTCTTCGAGAATCTGCACCTCGCTCTCAGCCTCGCCGAGAAGCACGCCTCCGTCGAGGCCCGTCGAACCACCCGCTGTTGGGTACGAGTCGTACTTTGACCGGATACGCCCAAGGTCGCGCTTCGCCATCGCCAGCGCGTAGCGACGAACAAGGTCAAAGTCCCGCTGCTTCAGGTCGGTGATGCAGAACGAATTCGCCGTGTAGTAGACGAGCGCCTTGGGTGTCGTCGGAGACAGGCGTGTCGGCAGGATGTAGAGCTTCGTGTTCTCTTGCCGCCATTCCGGGTCCGCTCCGAGGACACGCTGGGCAGTCTGGGTGTACTGCTGGACCTGCAGCAAACTGGAGATGGGACCGCCGGTCTCTCCGCCTCCGCCGACTCCAATCCCGAACCCACCACCGTAGGCGAGAGGAACACCCAGATTCTCGTTGGGCCATGCCCATGCCCACGGAGAGGCGAGGGGGTTCATGTCGTAGTTGGAGAACGGGAAGACCACGTCCGTGACGACGTCGACGTCGCTTGGGAGGCAGTACTCCACGATGCTTGGGATGAGCTGCAAGTCGTAGCTCTTGATGTACCCCTTCTTTGCCGCAAACCAACGCAGCGCCTGCCCGATGTCGTCCATCAGGTGCGCTTCAGTCAGCTCGATTTTGAGAAGGGGAGCACCGAGGCGCCGGAGAATCCACAGCGCCATGTCGTCGGCGTCAACCTTCGTCGACGGCGAGATCCCACAGCTGCTGATGCTGATGCCGGTGCCACCGCCGCCGCCACATCCGCCACAGTCGTCAGCCATGAGGTCTCCTTCAGTGCCTATGCTTCAGGCGTGGGCTTCACCTTACGCGGTCGGCCTCCCTTGTTCTTCACGGGAGCGAGAGGCGCCGTCTCTACCATCGTATCGTTCAGCGATGGGTTTGCCGAATTGCTTTCGAGTTGAGTCGGGGCGGTCTCAACAGAAGCAGGCTCAGGTGGCATAGCATCGGCTGTGATGGGCGCTGGCTCATCGACCGGTACAGTCTCGCGAGCAGCGATGGCAAGAGCGTCGTGGATGACTTGGATGGCCGCAGCCGCCGGAACCGACTGGTAGACCGGCTTCACTTCCACAGCCCCAATCTCGTGCAGCAGGTGCGGCGAGAAGTGCTGGTACTGGTCGCCTTCAAGGATGTCGACGTCGTGGACGCGACCGTGGCCGGGGACGATGACGACAGGGAGGTGAGGGTTTTTCCTGAAACGGCGAATGGCTGTCATGATTCCTCGTTGATGCTGCTTGCAACCGCCAGAAGCGAGTCGCGGAGGTCGGCGACACAAGCTTCCAGCAGGTCCAAGCGGGCGAAAGCCTCTTTGAGTCTCCGTGCCGTGTGGGATGGCGCAGCCCGGACTCTCAACTTGCGCGGAGGCGAGACGGGTTCGGGGATCGCCTCCGCCACTTCCGGCAGATCCTCCTCGTCCTCGTCCTCTTCGTCGTCCTCCTCGTCCTCCTCGTTTCGCTCAAAAGCAGATCTCAGCTCTGAGTACGACGGGGAGACAGCGCCCGTCGCCATCTCAGAGAGGGCTCGGATCTTCGCTTCGACGTCTTCATCCACCGGGACGATGGCTTCGTCTGGAGATGGCGGAGGCTCGGAAGCTGGAGAAAGAACTGGCGCAGGGTCGGATGGGAGTGAGAGCGTGGCGGTGCCTGCGACTTGTTCGGAAGTTACCGGCAGCGTGACGGCAGGAGCAGGCCGAAAAACCGCCCCCAACGCGCCGAGTTCCGTCATCACGCTGTTCAGGCGACCTATCATAGTTTGCTCCTCTCGCACTCATCGCGTGAGGCGCACACAAAGTCAACACGCCCAAAGAAAAACGACCCCGTGAGGGGCCGTTCTTCCTAGTCCGAAAGCCTCGTTCAGAGGACTTCAGCGACCTTGAAGCGGTCGTACTTCCGGGCCAGCCGCGTCTCAGGGGTCGAGTCGGCGTAGAGGAGGCGAACGACATCGCGGAAGACGTTCCCTGTGATGCGACTGCCGTGTGCTTCGCTGTGGCTCCCGTCTTTCCGCTCGTAGGGCATCGAATAGATTGAGTGGTGTGCGCGGAACACGTCGCGGATGATCCACGTCAAGAATGGAAGCGAACCGGAAGTGAGCTGCAAGGACGATCCGTCTGCCTCTGCGTGCCCGTCACCATCGAACACCCCTCGAATGTACGACCAGACAAAGGCACGGTCGAGCTGGGTCGGCGGCTGGATCGTCAAAGACTTCCGAGGCGTCACGTTGAAGTTCAGAGCCAAGGCTTCTACCCACCGGGGACACGTCACGTTCAGCCATGCGTAGATGCGCCCCGTGTTGTTCGGGCGAAGTGTGATCGGTTGGTCCAGCCTCGCGGCTATCTTGAAGCGCTCCAGCAGCTCCCGGTCGTCAGGGTGAATGCCAAAGGAAAGGGTGTCGTTCTCCTCGTGGACACAGCCATCAGCGGCAGCGAAGCCTGCCCAATAGGCAGAGACGTGATTCACCTCTGCGAAGAAGTCCCGGTCGAAGAACTTGTACTTCTGACCCCGGTCGCGCTGTGCAGTCACCACACGGCGTCTTCGGAGGTGAGTGAACACAGGCGTGTACGAAACACCGAGGGCGGCGGCGATCTCGTAGATGGTTCGTTTCTCGACGGTGAAAAGGCGCACAGCCTCATCCACGTCGAAAGTTGGTCGCTGAGCCTCTTGTGGAGAACGAGTTTTCCCGTGGGTGCGCAAAGTGCGGCTTACGATCCCTTGGGAGAGGTTGTATCTCGCCGCCAAATCGGTCTGAATCGATCCTGCAGCGTACTCCGCTAAAAGCGATGCGCGAATCTCTGGAGTCACGCGCCCATAGGGTTTGCGGTTCTTCGATCCCAGTGGTCGGCCCATAAACACCTCGGTCCGCCAACCCAAGAAGAGCTGGCGGACCAAGCGTAGCACACCTGATTAGAGGCGTAGTATTTCTACAAATTCGTGACGCGCATCTGGCCGTAGTATTCCGGGCGCAAGAGCTTCTTCGCGTAGCGGGTACGCATCGCCTTGCGGAGCGAGAAGTCGTTCGGGTCGAGGAAGGTCTGAGTGACCTGCAGGGGGATGTACGGAGCCCAGACGTATCCGGCGTCGAGGAAGCTGCCGCCCTTGAGGCCGATCAGCATCTGGTCGCGCTGGAAGAAGGGGTCTTCGTAGACCATCCACTTGTTCTGCAAGGTGCCGACCTTGTAGATGCCGAACTGGCCCTGCGAGGACAGGGGGCGGGGCATGTCCATCGGGCCGTAGGGCGACTCAGCGCCCGAGACGTAGGCCGCGCGGAAGTCACCGTGCGTGGTGAGCTGCGCGAGCAGGGCGCTCACGTCGGGGCTCGTCACGATGAAGTTCGCGGGCGCACGCAGGGTCTTCTTGTGGATCTGGTTCGAGACGGTCGAGATGACCGTGAGCATCGAGCGCAGGTGGTCGAGTTCGCTGATGCCAGCCGGGGGCACGCGGTCGAACGAGCCGGTCGTCGACGTCGAGTTCTGGAAGAGGTCATCGATGATCTCGCGATCGATTTCGAGGGCCATTTCCTGAGCGACGGCGGAGACGATTTCCGTCTCAGCGTCGATGCCGTGGAAGGCGCGGAGGTCTTCAGCGGCTTCGCTGGACCACAGAGCCTTGAGGCGGCGAGGCTGGGCTTCGACCGGGGCCTTCTTCACGTCGAGCTTCATCGACGGGATCTTGGTGTTCAGTTCGCCGTCGTAGACGTAGAACGCCTTGATCTGGTTGCCCAGACCGCACGCGACGGTGAACCGGAAGCCGGAGATGGCGCCGTTCGCGTAGTTGAGGGCACCCGAGAGCACGTTGCCAGTGAAGCCACCGGCACCGTCATCGGTCGCCTGCTGGACAACGGCACCCGTGATGACGTTGAACTCGCGGACGATGGTGGCGAAGCCATTCGAGGCGTTCAGCGGACGAACCGGGTTGAACGACAGGGTGGACGAGAGCGGAGCGCCAGCGCCGCCGAAGTCAGCGCCGTTGCCGGTGCCGAGGATCTCGCCGTCGATCTTCTCGGACGTGTAGTTGCGGTCGAAGTCACGAGGGAAGACCTGACCGCGCTGGGTCGGGGCCTTGTTCGTGTCGTAGACGTAGTCGAGGAAGAACACGGCGCCGACCGAGGCCGTCATCGGCTGCACGGACACGATGTCGTGGGCGATGAGGTTCGGGAACACGCGACGGAGGACGGGGAAGATGAACTTCGTGAACGAGCCGACGTTCACGAGGCGAGTCTCTTCTTCGAGGCTCTGAAGGTGCTGCGACTCGTTCTCCATCAGCACGGCAGTGACGCCGAGGACGTAGCGGTCACGCTCCGTTCGGTCGGGCATGCCTTCCAGCAAGTCCTTCCACTTGCGAACGAGGGCACCGACGTAGGTCTTGTCGGCGATCGTGCGGGTCGAACCTTCGAGAACCATGTTGCGAGCTTCCATCACACTCTCCTTCGGGGGTTGAGCGGCTACACCGCCACTCTACAGATTGAACTCTAGCTGAACTTCAGCCTTTGATACCAGCCAAAGCGCGAACTCGATCGAGGCTGATTCCAAGACCCTGCCAGTTTTGGCCTTCGGCCATGGTCCGGCGGGTCCGGGGAGCTTCGGTCTCTTCCGAGATTTCCGTCGGCGTGCGCTCGACGCCGCCGTTCATACGGCCACGGATGCGGGCGCGGACCGACTGGAGGTCGTCCTCGTCACGCTCAACTTCGCGCTCACTCTCCACGAGGGAGTCAACCGCTCGGCGAGAGGACGGACGGGTGCTCTCCACGAGGCCACGGAGCTTGGTCGCCTTCGGATGGCTGGCAAGACGCTCCTCCGCGTAGAGGCGTGTCTCCAGTTCCTTTGTCGAACGCTTGGCTTCGGCGAGGTCATCTTCCAGTTCCAAGCGAAGGGCCTTCTCTTCGGCCATCTTCTTTTCCATCGCAGCCAACTTGGACTCGACAGCGTCGCGCTGTTTCCGCTCGACCTTCCGAGCCTCTGCGACTTCCTTGGCCTTGGCTTCCTGCTCGACCTTCTTTGCCTCGGTCTTGCGGCTCATCTCATCCTTGACCTCGGTGACACGCTGCTTGAGCGCATCCGAACTCTCGAAGCTCTTGAGGTCGCCGACAAGGGTTCGGATGGAGTCGGCGTCGGGGTCGTTGGCAACCATCTTCTCAAGGTAGAAGCGGTAGCCGACTTCCTTGGCCATCTCAGCGAGAGCCGTGTTTTCCGACTCCAGATCCTTCAGCTTGAGGTCACGTTCCGCCAACTGCTTCTGCAGGTCGCGGATCTCGACGTCCTTGCCACGAACGACCTCAGCGGCGTCTTCGGGGAGGAGGTACGGACGGAGGACACCACGCAGAGCTTCCAGCACGGCTTTGGCCTTGCCGATCTCCGGGTCTTCCATCATTTCCTTCCGCAGTTCATCGCGAACTGCGGCACGGACGGTCGAGAGGTTGTCGAGGATTGCCTTCGCGAAGTCGTCGCGGACATTGCGCGAACCGGAACCCTGCTTGGCGCCCATCTCACCTTCGATGCGTCGAGCAAACTCCTGAGCCTTCGCCGCATCGCCTTCGAGGGGTGCCTTCTTGGCAACCATCTCAGCCTCGATGCGCCGAGCGAACTCAATCGCCTTCTCCTGTTCAGCATCAGCGTCGAACTCCACACCCTCGAACAGGGAGCGGCTTTCGCCCATCACTGGGTAGGCGTCTTGGTCAGCCGGGTCTGCGACGAAGTCGAAGGTGACCAGCTTGTAGTCATCCTGCACGATGTCGTTCCCGCTCTCGTTGGTCTTGACGCTGCCGAAGCCACGGCTGGAAACGCCAACGGGGACGTTCGACTTGAGGAGCGCGAGAAGGTTCTTCCCTGCCTCGGTCGGCATGATCTCCGCCTCACCGATCACGAGCCCGTCCTTGACGGAGAGGTCCGTGATGATGTGCGAGACGCGGGACAGCTTGGTCTGGCCATCGCTGGGATGGTCGATCTCGCCCATGACCCTGCGTTCCTTGAGAGCCTTGCCGAGCCGCTTCAGCTCCTTCTCCCAAACACCCTTCGGGTAGACGCGCTTGTTCTCGGTGGCGATGCCGCATTTGGCAAACTCACCTCGAACTTTGACGCGGCCACCCTCGCCTCCCTCAGCAAGAGAGAGGCGCACAATGGAAACGTCGCTCAGAAGTGGCTTGGTCATCAGTACCGTCTCCAGCGGAAGTTGCTTCGGAAAGGGGTCCGGGCCAGTTGGCCGGAGTCCTTCTTTTGCACCTTCCGTGCTTTGCGTCGAAAGGGGTTCAGGTCTCGTTTTTCAGCGCCGATCAGCTCACGTCTCCCGCTGGAGTACGAGGCACGACGATTCCGCCATGCCTCCTCCGTCGAGGACGAGTTCAGTCGTTTCCCGAGGTCTCTTCGACCTCTTCTTCGTCTTCGTCTTCGTTGTTGTCCTCGTAGAGGTCAACGGCGTCGAGGATGGTCTCCATCCCCTCGGCAAAGGCAGCGGCGACGTCCTCAGCGGACTCTTCGAGCTTGCCTTCGCTCATCGCGGTGGCGATGTCGGCGAATGACTCAGCAATCTCGCTGAGTTCACCAACAAGGCTGGCGAACATGCGCTCGTCGCTGGCCTCGTACTCGTCGGCCTTCACCCACTCGGTGAAGATGCCAGCCAGCTTATCGGCGATGATGGCTGCGTTGGCGAACGACTTGAGGGTCTCGTTGGCGTCGACAGCCTCTTGGCGCGTGCCCTTCTGGATCGCCTTGGCCGTGACCTTCGCCATGCGGCGCTGGCCCTTGGCGGACCGACGCATCTTGGCCTGCTTGCGAGCGGACTTCTTGCCGCTCGCCGAACGGCGCTGCTTCTTCGCGGCGAGGCGGTCAGCCATCGACGTCTTCTGCTGCTTGACCTTCTTGCCACCGCGCAGAGCGAACTTGATGCGGCCCGCCTCGTCGAGCACCTCTTCCTCTTCCTCCTTCGGAGCAACCGGAGCGGGGGTCGGAGCGGACTCACGGATGAGTCCGATCTTGCGGAAGTCTTCTTCAAGGGTGGTGACAACGATCTGGTTTCGCATCGGAACTTCTCCTCAAGGCGTCAAGTGAGACGCGCAACTGTTTTCGCCACGAAGGCACCGGCAACCTCGAATGAGGTTACTTCGGAAGCGACAGAATCGAACACCTTGGCGATCCGGTCAACAGAACCGAACTCAGCCACAGCCTCAACCACGAACTCTCGCACTTGAGTCACATCGGAAAGAAGGTCCGACGCGAACGCCTCCAGAGAGGTGATCGCCTCTTCCCCGCCTTCCTGAATCGCCTGCTCTCGGACGAGGCGGATGGCGTGCAGCGCCGATGTTGTGCTCGCTTCGACCGCCGACAGGCGGGAAAGGAGGTGCGCAACATCGTCTTGGACGAGCGCTTTGAAGGTGTCCATCTCAGCTTGTGCTGTGGACCCGTCGTAGAGTCGCCCGAACTTCGGCGCCATAGGCGCTGGAAGTTTGTCCTCACCGAGGAACTTCTGAACCTTGTCAGCACGTTCGCTCAAGGTGGTCTTCCACAGAAGACCTTCACGGCTCTCTGCAAAGGACTTCAGGATGTCCTCGTCCGTCACAGACGAAGCTTGATCGACCAACGGAGCGAGCGCCACGATTTTTTCGTTGGCTTGGTCGACGAGCCCGCGCAAGAACAGGTCGGCTGCAGCGCGCGCTTCCTGTCGGATGAACCGATGCAGGTTCTTCTCAGTCACGACCGTGAGGTCAACGTCACTCGTCCCGGTGAAGTAGACCTCACCAGACTCGCTCAAAGCGTACTTGACCCGGACCAACTCAGCTTCGCCGACGAGGGCAACGATGAAGCTTGGGAAAACTCCAAGCAGCTGGGCCGACTGTCCTGCAAAGAGCTTGGAAGCTTCAGTGCGGAGGGCTGAAGTGACCCGAGCAGTCGTGTCCTGAAAAGAACCTGCCAAAAGTTGGGCAAGTTCAATCGAAGGAACAAAAGGAAGGACGCTGCGGGTCATTTGGGCCTCACGCTATCGGGGGACGGAAGGGGCGTCAAGGAACCGCGCGCTTCCGAAAGGAGTTTCAGGGCGGTTTTGCCCTGCGAGCGGAAACCTCAGCGCGCGCCTCGGGCGTTGAGATCTCGGAGCAGACCGCCAATTTCACGCAAGCGCAACTCCAAGCCTCGATCGGACTTCAGGATGGTGTCGAGCTTGGCGTCCATGCGTTTTGTGTCCTTCGGGTTGTAGCCCTCGGTCAACTCTCGGTCGGAGAAGCCGCTGTGCGTTGGGATCCCGCGACGACGGGCTGCGTCACGCGAGCTTGAGAGAGCCTTCACCACCCGGTTCGGCTGGCGAGCCTCTGCTGGGGGACCATACGGGCCCTCTTCGGGGGGCGCTTCGCCCGGAGGAGCTTCCATCGGTGGAGGCGGGGGCATGATGATGTTCTGTGCAGCGGCTTGATTTTCAGCGTCCTCGGCAGACTCCCCACTGCGCTGCTTCTTGATGGTGACGATCTCGTCTTCAGACAAACCGAAGACGTTCGAGAGAATCCACTGCAGCGAGACGAAGTCCCGCATGCGTGCCGCGAGGTCCGCTTTGGCCGTGCGAACTTCCATCTGAGCCAGCTCGAAAATGGCCGACGGCACCGTCATGTTGATGTCGTAGTCGACAGCGTAGGGGTCGAGGCCCAGCGCTGACAGATGGACGCGGGCGACCTTCCGGAGCCCGTTCTTCAGCTCCCGCTGGATGCGGAGGACGGTACGAGCAAAGCGGACATCCTCGCTGGACAGAACCGCCCGGGCCACACCGGATTCCTGCCCAAGGTACGCCTTCGGCACCTTGATGGCTGAAAACAGCTTGTCGCGGAAGTATTCGATGTCGTCCATCGCCTGCCACTGCGGGGCACCGAGAGTCTCGATGCGAGTGGAGTCCACGCCCTTCCGGGTAGGAACGAAGAAGTCCTCGTCCTGCGACAGCGCGTCGAACTTCAGGTTCAGTTTTCCAGTGCCCGGGTCAACAAACCGCTTCTTCCGGAAGTTCTGGCGGACACGATTCACGAAGGCGAGGGCTTCCTGCGGGGGCAGATCGCCGACATCGACGTAGAACGCAAAGCGCTCCGGGGCCCGCTGGAGGCGGTACACGAGGGCTGCGTCCTCCAGCAGCATGAGCCGCTTCCAGATCCAACGAGCAGCCTCCAAGGCGCTGTGGCCGTAGACCGAACGGCGCTCCTTCCCGCGCAAGCGAAAGTGGACCACCTCCCAGCTCTCAAACGCCGCCACCGGCTGATTCATCGGGTCCGAGCTTGTTGCCAAGTCGAACTTCGCAGACAGGGTTCGCTGGAAGTCGTTGTTGGTGAAGTCGAAGCGCCCCTTGAAGTCCTGCATGAAGCCGATCAGGTCACCCTTCGGGGTTTCAAGGCGGCGGACCGTCGGAGGAGGCAGATAGTTGATGCCTCTGACGCCGTCAGCGTTGACCAGAAGCTCCTCGTAGTCGTTCCCGTACTTGCACAAGGTTCGTGCAATTTCCCAGATCTCTTCGTCCATGCGAAGCGTTCGATTGAACAAGTCATCGAGGTTGCTTTGCAGAGTCTTGTCTGGAGAGGTGATCCAGATGGTTCGGTGGAGAACGGAGTCTGGCTGAGTCGCGTCGTCCGCGAGGATGTCGAGGGCAGTGGCGATCTCCCCGTAGTCGTCCATCTCCTCGTAGTCAGCGAACCGGAGGAGGAGGTCCGTGTCAAGGCGCAGGTAGTCCGTGAGGGCGTCGTAACCCACACCCGACATCAGGTCGATGGCTGTGGCGTCGCCACCGCCCAATTCGCCCGTCGCACCCTTGGCAAGCTGGATGTTCGCTTGGTCCTTGTCGCGGCTGAACGCAGCTGAAATTCGCTTGGCGACGTCGTCCGCGAATCCCATCAGCCTCTCCCTTTGAGTGTGGCTGCGAACGCACCTGCGAACTCAGCAGGGTTCTCCGCCAACGCTTTCGATACCTGCTTCGCAACCGAGTCCGCAAGGGAACTCATACGCCAGAAGTCGGCGGGACGCATTCCCTGTTGCTCAAGCATCTCGCAGAACCGCTCTGCAACAACCACAGCGACGTCGGTCAGCACGACAGATGGCGGAAAGTCCTCGGCCAGCTTCACAGCAGTCTCGCGCTGCTCCTTGGTTGCGCGCAGGAGGATAAGACCCTCATCACCTGCAGGGACCCACTCTTTGACAAGAAGAGTGTCCAATTCACGCCGCAGCTGGTCGACCTTGGTGCTCATCCGCGACCTCCTGTGCTGCTTCCTCGGAAGAAAGGCAACGGTTCCCAGCGTTCGGCGCCTGCGCCTGCATGTCCGCCTCCGACCTGTCCTTGGTACTGGTCCGTCATCCAAGAGTCTCCCCCTGTAGCGGATTGGCGAAGAATCGGAAGCGGGGTCGTGAGTTGCTGCTGCCCCAGCGTCCACAGCACACCGGCGAGGGCGTCCGCGCAGTCCTTGGAGCCTCGGACCGGGTGATCGATCTTCCGACGCCGGTAGTCCCGCTGCAGCTGCCGAAGCTCGGTCTGGAGGGTGGCGTGCTCGTACATGAACACCCGGTCCTCGTAGAACGCTGTTTTGAGGGCCTCGTAGGGTTCCGTGCTGGTGTCGACTGAGACGATTTTGGCGTTGAAGCCCTTCTGATTGAGCTGCTGCACCAAGTCCGTCGACTGGTAGGAGTCCGTCGAGACAGACGTGATGGTGTAGCCGTGTTGTGCCAGCTCGTAGATGAGGCGCCGCACGTCGCCGAGGATGATTTCGTCTCCGGGCGGCGGAGTCACTCGAAGCATCAGGTCGACCACGAAGACGGGGGCCCGCTCCAGATGCTGCTCACCGTTCGGGCCCCGGCGGACCACATCTCGAAAACTACCGATGTGCGCCATGCAGAGGCCCAGCGCGTCGTGTCGCAGCCCGATGTCGATGTGAACGTGGCGCATCGCGTTGGGGTTGATGATGGGTCTCATCATGTCCGTCTGGCCGCGCATCGAAGGGTCCGGCGTGAGCCGGACGGCCTTCTCCCATACGAATTGACCGCCCTTCGACGGGTCGTACTCCGGCTTTGAGAAGAAGTGCCGGTCGGCACCGTATGTCTTCTTGTCCTGCTCGACGGCATCCACCAACTTCTCACGTCTTTGTATAAATGGACTGACGCTTACAACGCTGCACCCAGCTATATCTTTTATACTGCCCTCAAGATCGCGCTCGAAGTCAAGTTTGAAGTCCTCGGGGACACCGATGATGAGCGTTCCATCTGGGAGTGACGGACGGATGCGGTCCGCCTCGCCCGGATCGAGAATCTTTGATGGGATCGTCTCATTGCCGACGAGCACATGAAACTTGTCGACGGAGTAGTAGTCCTCGGGCTTGATCTCCCAGAGCGCGTAGTCGCGGACGAACAGGGTGGGGTCGTCGCGCGCTTCCTTCAGGCGGCGGCTGACGAAGTCTTCGTGGGTCGTCTTCGATGATGCAATGAAGAGGATGCCCGGGAGCTTCCCTGCCTTCTCAAAACGAGACTTCATACGTCGCTTGAGCGAGGAGTAGATGAGGTCGGCGTGGTCGACGACGCCTGCTGCAGCAGAGTACTTCCCGCGCTTCGGCAAGAAGTTACCTTCGTCCATGAAGGCGCTGATGACGTTGAGACCGAGAGCCGAGGTGTCAGTCGTGGCGCGAGGAGCCACCCACACGTTGTGAGGGAACCGCAACTCCTTCTTCGTCGCAGAGAAGGGGAAGTTCTGCATGAAGTACGGCGACGCCGTGATCTTCGTCTTGATGTTCTCGAACACGACCTTGGTCGCCAGTTCCTCATTCACCGAGAAGCAGGCGAGCGTGATGTTCGTGTCCTTGGCGAGGCCGAAAGTCTTGTGAGGGTCTTTGAGGCATGAGATTTCGTAGAGCACGCGCGCGATACCGATCGTGCAGACGAAGGTTTTTCCGATGCCGATTGCCCCGGTGATGATGCATTCGTTGTAGCCGCCTGAGAACAGGTCCACGAGGTCGTCGAGGAACTTCGGGTAGAGCGAGTCGCAGGTGTTCCCCAAGAAGTTCGGGTCTTTGATGAAGGTCCGCATGTCGACTGGCGGCGTCTTGTACTCAGCTGCCGACAGGGCGGCGAGCAGGTTCGGTTGAGCAGGCTGGAACTGCGTCGCTGCTGACCCGGTCGGGGTCGGGAGGTGGAAGTCCTGCAGGATAATGCGCAGGGCCTCGCGCTCCTCTGGGGTGAGCGTCGACATCTCCTTCTTCAGCGACTCGTCCAACTCCGAAGCTGTGCGGACGCTGACAGTTCGGCCTTCACGGGTTACAAGCATCTTTCAGTCCTTCGACGTGTCGTTCATGTCGATGAGGTCACCGGAAGGATCATTGGACAGTTCGTCCATCTCCCCCGCGAATTCAGGGTTGCGATCGGACCGCTCCGCGATGGAAAGCAGCCGCTCGGCGATGGCGAGCACTTTGCGTCGAGACTCAGAACTGTCGAGCACCTTGACCACTCCGGGGTTGTCGGCGTAGCGGGTTGCGACGTCAGCCATGAGAGTCGCAGCGACACTCACAGTCCCAAGTTTTCGGTCGTTGATGCCGAGGTCCATCTTCAGTTGGGCCGCAGAGGCAAGGATCTCACGAGCGGTTCGGATTTCCTGTGTCATCGACGGCAGCAGCTTCTTGATGTTCTGCTCGGTCTTGAAGTCGATGGCGACCCGGTCCATCTGGATCTTGTAGAGACGGTGCATCTCCTCCAGTTCGTTGAGCCCGGCCTTCACCTCTGCAACCGACTTCTCAAACACGACGTTCAGAGGCCCCGCGCGCTGGGTCGCCGGGATGGACATCCGGTACTCCGTGAGGAGGTTGACCAGCGAAGCCGGGGTCATGTTGGTCATCTCGTTGCGTTCGTCCTGCACCCACGCAGCCACAATCCGTCCCGAAACACCCTCTTCCACCAGCTTCTTGTGCAGTTCCTTGAAGCACTTGAGGTTCCGCAACGACGCGAAGTTCGTCGATCGGCTCACGGGGCGGATTCGACCGCCCTTCTTCGGCAGAGCGCTCTTCGGCGCCGCGTCCTTCTTGGGTTCGCTCATGCAAGTACCCTAACAGGATGGAAGGGCTGTCAACAACGGGGGAACTGGTTTCATTTGCTTCCCCAACTTTGGCCCCCGCCGACTTCCGCGCGCGTCGGGACGGACGGAAGCATTGGAGCGATGCCTTCGATCATGCCGTCGTGCAGCTCCTGCCGAACGTGAATTTCCAGTTCAGGATCCTCGTCGTGTTCGCAGACGATCTCGTCGTGGACCATATGGACCGGCGCGCACTTCGCCCCCTTACCGAGAAGGGGCGTTCGCCCTGCAAGCTTCTTCATACGGTCGTAGACGTTGCGGATGGCAACCTTGAGGCCGTCGGCCCCAGTGCCTTGGATGGGGCTGTTGTAGAACTCGTTGTGTGCCTTCTCATCCTTGATGATGCGTCGACGACCCCAAGCCGTCCGGGTCTCGCGCTGACGCTTGCCTGAGTCCATCGCCAACCGATGCCACGAGTCGATCCCCGCGTATGCCTCGAAGAAGCGTCGGCGGAACGTGCGGGCTTGGTTCTCCGTGAACGACACCCCGTAGCCCTGCTTCGCGTACATCACAAGGCGAGCGGCCTGCATCCCGTAGATGAAGCCGAAGTTGACCGGCTTGGCTTGCTGGCGTTCGGCCTTCACGATCTCCGACTCAGGCTTGCCGGTCACGAGGGACGCCGTCGCGTAGTGAGCATCGCGGTCGTCTCGGAACACCTTGATGAGCACCGGATCCTTGGAGATCTCGGCAACAATCCGCATCTCGATGTTGCTCCAATCGCAGATGGCCAAGGTTCTACCGGGCTCGGCCCTGAAGCAGTCTCGAAAGGCACCCCCACGAGGTACTTGCTGGAGGTTCGGTCCTCGATTCGCGTAGCGCCCCGTGTCTGTGAAAGGGAAGTACGACGAGTGGATGCGACCCGACGTCGGGTGGATATTCTTCAGGTACTCCTCGCCGAACGCCTTCACCGACTGCGCATAACCTCGGTACTCGATGAACTCTTTGAGGATTGGCCAGCGGTCAGCCTCCATAGCCAGCGTCATCTCCTTCGTGTCCATCAAAGGGACTGTCTTCGTCAGCCCGGTCTCCGGGTCTTTCCACTTCTGCTTCACTCCCAGCATGTGGAAGGACCGAAGGATCTGGTCGGTAGAGTCGAGGTTGAAGCTGGCAGGACCGAAGAGGCCCAACTGGTTCGATGGGTTCGGGAGCTTGGAAAGCAAGCTTGCCCGCAGCCGCTCCAGCTGAACCCGGTCCGATGCTGTCCGCGTGAGCCACATATCTTTGTTGAGGAAGAACCCGTTCAGCTCCATGCACGCTTCGGGGAGAACCGCATTGAACTCCAGCTGTGCAATCTTCACCAGCCGCGCATCGACGATCTTTTTCTTGAGGACGTCGCGGAGCCGGGGAAGCTTGTCGATGTCGTCTGCGGCGTAGTCAAGCTGTCGCTGTGTCAGCGTCCCGTCCCAATCGGAACCGCCGAGGTCTTCGACGGTCGCGGCTTCGCCCAGCTCGCGCTTGTAGAGGCTCCACAGGTCGTGCTTCAGCCCGGGGAGGCCCGCGTAGATGATGCTCGACGCGCGCAGGGTGTCGAACAGCTTCCCGATCTCCAGATCGAAGTGCCAGAGCAGCCACTTCTGGTCGAACTTCATGTTCTGACCGACCGTGACGCCCTTGGTCCGCCTGAAGGCATCCAAAACGGGGCCGAGCGTCTTCGTCTTGTAGAGGTCAATAAGGTAGAGACCCTGTCCGGTGTTGACCGAGAACAGGCGTGGACGCCCTGTCAGGGGGTCGAAGCTACCCCCACCGCCGATCTTTGCGGTTTCCAGATCGAGCCCGATGACATCGGCACTCTCAATTTCACGAGCAATAGCGGCGAGCAAATGCTCATCAGTGACGACGGTGTACGGGCGCAAGTTGTTCTCCCATGAAAGGGCACTGCGCGCTTCGTAACACAGATCTTCGACGGACCGTTAGCCCTGCTTTGACTCAGGGACAGCATCGATGCCCGGGTCTTCAGTTCCTTCACCCGGCTTGAACGTCGGAGCCGTCTTTGCCAGCTGTTCAGCCTCCCACTTGGTCGCTGCAGCGTAGAGTGCGAGCAGAGCCTCGGCGGTCATCGGCTTCTTCATCGACTCCTCCATCCAGTTCGGGTTGCCGACCGTGTCGTTCCCCGCCTGAGCAAACATCTGCTTCGGAGCAGTCGGATCCGTCACGTTAACAACAATCGCCGATGAGGCTTCAGGGGCCAGTTCAGCGAACGACGCAGGCAGCTTGATGCGGGCGGCTGGGAAGATTTCCGGTTTCACGAAGCGTCCGAAGCGCACCCCTCGGTCTTCGGCCCTGATCCGGACCGCATCCAAGCCTGTCATATCGTCGGTGTCGCGAACATGGGCGAGGACGAGTTTGACGTCGTAGCCCTTCGATCGAGCCTCCTTGATGACACCCTTGTAGTAGGCCGTCGATGTGCCCACCCCGTCGAGCAGGAAGGGGTAGTACTCCCCGGGGCTATCAGGGTCTTCCGACATCGCGAGGTCAATGGCAGTGTCGTTGAGGTTCGATACCTCGCTGTGCGTGATGATGGCACCGTTGCGGGCCTTCGTCGCCACCGCCGCTTGGTATTCCGGCAGCTTGGTGCGGTGCGCGTCCGCGTCGAGCACAGCCAGTTCGTCGGGGTTCTCCGCGAGGTAGCGCGCCAGCGTGCTCTTCCCGCTGGCTGGCATGCCCATCGTGATGACCGCTACAGGATTCCGCACGCGCTTCTTCCCTCGGAAGACGTCGTCCAGAATCGTTTTGTGCAGACGTTGGCGCTCTGAGGTCAGGACTCCGTCAGGCGTAGTGTGCGCCTTGAGCGTGTCCGTTGGCAGGTCTGGGTTGGCGTCGGTCCACTCCATCCCCGCACCGAGATGTAGCCACGATCCGTTCGGCTGTTTCTTGAACCAAGAGTCGCGCGACGCCCAGAAGTGAACCGTACCGACCGGAGCTTCCTCCCCTCGGGCCTCGTCGAAGTCGAACACGACGGGGGTGACACTCTCGTTCTGGGCGCTTGGAGGCCCGTACTCCTGCGCGTAGGTCTCTGGCACCTCTGCGGCGTGCAACACAAGGTAGACGTCGCCCTGAGTTTTCAAAGAGGCCAGAGTCGCGTCGGAGAGACCGAACCGATCAGGGTGCTGTCGAACCATGTCCACGGTGACTGGGGTGAATGTGAGCTGGTTTCCGTCGGCACTGATCGCCGTAACCACGCCGTCAGGATGCTTCTTCAGGTCCCGCATTGGGATGTCGAAGTCAGTCTTCGGTGCTTCGTCAGATTGCCAGAAGTGCCAGACACTGAGCCCAGCCTCGGTTCCCCGGTCGGAGGCCCCGCTCAAAACAAGCCGATCCAACCAGTCGCCAGACGTCAGCCAATAGGACGTGAAGTAGTCGAACATCAGTAGCCCGCCGGTTTCAAGTGGTCCGTGTAGAAATCATCCGAGTGGACCACAAGGTCTTCGACCGGCATGCCATTGAAGTCCGTCACACCGGCTGCCTTCAACCCAGCGATGACTTGATTCCGGGCGGTCGCCGACTGCGTTCGGATCTTGATGACCTTGTTCGGGCTGAAGCCGTGGCGAAACATCATCTCTGTCTTGCCCTGCGTACTGGAACTTTCGAGAGGTTGGCGATTGTCGAAGGGTGTCCCAGACGTCTTTCCGTAGTTGTCGCCGCTATGCGTAAACACGTCCAAGCGGTCCAGTTCACTCGGGTCAACAACCATCTGAATTTCACCCCACGCGAAGTCTTTGTTGTCCTCCAATCCGGGCTTGGTGAACAGGTAGTCCGCGCCGCCAGTATTGATGTCGGCGGACCCACTGGTCGTCCCTGACGTTGGGATGCCGAGCTGCAAGCGGTCACCGACTGCAATGGACCCGCTGAGAAGGTGTTTCACCACCTTGTCGACGCTGCCAAAGCCGTGACGGACGTACTTCATCTTCGGATTGGCTGCCAAAATCTTCTTCGACCTCCCGGGAAGCACCGGCACCACGCGTCCATTGAAGCCGACCTTCTCCAAGCGGATCGAGTTCAACTCCGCGTCCGTGTAGCCATTCTTCTTCAAGATGGCGCGCAGGTTTTCCGATGTCCGCCCCTTCTCAGGGAGAGAGTTGGACAGTTGAGGAGCGACGGCCCACAGCATGGAGGAGAGTTTCATGACGTCCAGATCGTCCTTCGACGGTGGAGTCATCACAGCCTTGCCAACTGCAGGGTTGGCCGTAATCAACAGCCCTTCGAGGGCGTCCTCCACGGACTGCCCAGCTTTCGGATACACGTCCGCAACAACCATCCCAAGGAACGTGCGTTGTCCGTTTTCGCCTGTTCCCATAGACAGCTGACTGTCTCCGCTGGTCCACTTCCTCGTCTCAAACGTGCCGCCAGACAGTTTTCCACCGCTCTCGACCCAAGTGTCGGTCGCAGGGTCGTAAGACATCTTCGGGTAATCGAACTCGCTCGCGGTCCCTCCGGTCATCTTATTCTGTGCCGCTTCACGCAGCTTGAAGGACACGCGGTAGAACGTCTTGCCCTTCGCGTCCTTGTGACGCTGCACCATCATTGAGTTGTGCTCGACCATGTTGCCGTCGGCGATCATGACCTTTCCGAGCGACAGCTTGGCTTTCTCGATGTTCTTGATGAGAGCGACTGTCTCCTTCTGCTCGTCAAGCACAACGTTCTTGAGGACACCGGGCTTGGGCACCACCGTGCCTTTGCCCGATGGCGGAGGCGCCGCCGGAGGGAGGTCGACCAGAACACTGATGTTCTTGCCAGACGCCTGCCCTTTGGCCAGTTCAGTCTTCGGCATCATGGCAATGACGAATTCGCCCTTCACCTTCAGGCTCAGCGGCGTCAAGCCGAGTTGCTTCAGGGACTCCTCAGCTTCAGATAGCGTCAGGTTCTTCAGCTTGACGATGACGTTCTCAGAGGCGCCGTCAGGGGCGCCGTCGGGGCCCTTCGGTGGCTTGGTCTTGTAGAAGTTGCCGTCTGGCCCGGTCGAGAAGAAGGTACTTCCCGACTTGACACTCCACATCTTGCCCTTCGGCGGATCCGAGTATCCCCACGGATTCGGCGGAGCGACCGGAGCGACCGGAGCCTGTGCGTTTGCAGGGCTGTAGAGGTCTACGCCGGAAGCACCGAGTTTTCCTGTCTTGGTCACGTCAACTTCGAGTTGAGGCTGGACGCCTGAGACAGGCGCTGCCGGGGGAGCCGCAGGTGCCGTGACACCCGTCCCGTCGTCCCAACCACCTGCAAACGTGAAGGTGCCCTTCTTCTTCGTTCGCTTCGCGTAGAGCCCGCCGATGAACGACTCGAAGTCCTTGCGGATGTTCTGCTTGCGCGCGAGCGCAAGGTCGAGGAACTCCGCGACCTTCTTCGGGTCGTCTTTGAACTTGGCCTCGCTGGCAAACTTCGAGAGAAGTTGCGTGTAGTCACTGTCGCTGATGGCTTCGATGCGCTCGATCGCACCAGTCATCTCCTTCGGGTCGAAGGACATCGAGCCGTCAGCGAACGCCTTCCAGAACTTGTTGTAGTAGGGTTCGTTTTCGACTTTGTTCGGGTGGTAGTCGATTGCGAGCTTGTCACCGTCAGCCGATTCGGCGGTGCCGGGCAGCATGAACTTGAAGCCCTGCTCCTTGTCGACGGAAAGTAGTGCCCCGTCAGGACGACGAACAAAGTTTGCTGCGTGCGTATCGTGCTGCGACATCAACCAGTCGAGGGCGTGCTCCTCAGCAACGTCCTTCCGCTCACTGTCCGTCAGAAGCGAAGGGTTCGTCCCTGCAGCGCCGAGAGGCGTGGCACCTGCCATCCAAGGCTGGATCGAGGCGGGGATGCCTTTGTAGCCTTCGGGGACATTGCCCACAGGAATAGACTTCCCGGGCCGAACGACGCTGGAGACCTGAGAGAACATCTCCTGCGCTGCGATGCGGAAAGGCTCGATCTTCGCCTTGTTCTTCGACCGGGCCAACTTGACGAGGTACTTCCCGTCCGGACCTGCGAAGAAGAACTTCTCGCCCGCTCCTCCAATACCAGAGGCTGCACCCTCCGGTACGAGAGAGCTGATGGACGGTAGCTGGGGCGGTGACAGGATACTGCCCATCGGAGGAACCGAGATCCCCCCGAGGTCTTTCTTCTTCTTCTTCCCCGCCTTTGTGGCGAGAGAGACCTTACCAGCCTCGAACTCGAACGTGTCGGTCATGCCGATGTCGCCGCGTTCCTGAAACACGCCGGTGAGGAAGGCTTCCAAGTCCTTCCTCACGTTCTTCTTGCGCTTGAGGATCTCGTCCTTGAGCACAGTCAGCTCTTTCGGAGAGCCACCCTTGGCACCGAGGTAGGGACCGAGGTTCGCGAGCCAAGCATCGTCAGAGATGTCCTCGATCTTCTCGATTGCAGGAAGCATGGCGCTGACCGGCAGGTCAACTTTCTTCTTCTTGAAGAGGTCGAACAGCGCTCCGTAAATCAGAGGTGATGGGTTCGGCTTGTACGTCGTGTCGAGGCTGTCTTTGCCGATGAACTTGAGAGCTTGATCCTTGTCAATCCCAACAACGTTGCCGTCATTGGTGAGCATGAAGTTCGCAGCCTTCGCGTCGTGACTGGCAAGGGCCCAGTCAAGGACGCGCTCCTTCATCAGCCGCGCGAGTTGGTCGGGAGTCAACGTCGTCAGGTCAACCTTGCTGAGGTCGGTCTTGATGTTCGGGATCATCGGCTGAACGGATCCTGATCCAACACCGCTCACAGTTCCAACAGCAACAGGGATGGCGCCTTCCGCGCCGAAAACCTTGGCAGCGATATTCGCGTAGGCAGCAGCGGCGAGCGCAGGAGCATTCGCGCCCGTTTTGAAGAGGAAGGTGTTTCCTGCTGCATCTTTGACGAACTGCTTTGGATGCGCTCCACCCAACGAAGCCTTTGCGTCACCGACGAGAGACAAGGTCGTCAGAGGCGGGATGGCAGGCAAGCCCAGACCTCCCGATGTGACGGGAGCGGTCTGGGTTGCGGTCGGTGTCGTTGTGGTGGGAGCAGGCGGGGCTGCCCGGGGAGTCTTAGGCCCCTTGAGGATGACAACCACCCTGAACGCTTGTCCGACAAGGGCGGATGTGTCGGCAGCGTGAATGCCGTCGAGCCACCACTTCCCACCGATCTTCTCGAAGGTGAACCCTTTGGGGTTCTGAATCGTGACGCCTTCCTGCCCATTGTTCAGGTCCGCAAGGTTGAAGGTCACGAAACCGGGCGGGGCCGGAGAGGTGGCAGGAGGCGTCGGAAGAGAGATTGCGGCCACAGGGGCAGGGGTCGGAAGCGGGACCGGAGCTGCAGGAGCAGGAGCCGGTGTCAGCATTGGTGATGCAGCCATCGGCTTGAACTTCACAACGTCGATGTCGTCGTCGTCTTCGTCCGACGTGACATTGACGAGACCAGCTTTCTTGGCTGAGGCAATCGCCTTGTTGACCGTCTTCGCGGCTTTCGCAAAGTCGTCTTCGGAGGCGTCGTCACCCCCGGCCAAGGCAACAGTCGCGTCAACGTCGTTGCCGTGCTTGTGCAGCGACTCCAGCGCCTTGAACTCCATTGATCCGGGCGCGAAGTTTAGGATCTTCGCCGCGTTTGCAACCTCAGGCGCAACCGGGTTCAACCCGGGAACAGCGAAGCCAAGCGCAGCGGCCTGCGCCTTCCAGTTTGCTCCGTAGACCTTCAGCAGCACCGAAGTGACCTGTGGGTTCTTCAGCAGCTTGAGGTCGGTCGTCGGGTCTTGACCGAATTGGACCGCGTGAAGGTAGGCGTCCAGCGGAACAGACGCTGTTCCGCCGAGCGCAGCCTGCACATCAGCCTTCGTGATCGCCTGTGGCGACACAGGGGCGGCAGGACCGGGGCTGGGCTGAGGTACCGGCGCCGATGCAGGCTGCAGGTCGTGGAGGGGCTCCGCCGCGCTCGACTGGCCTTCCTTCGTCAGCACGTCCTTCAGGGTCTTGTTCAGATCCTTCAGGATGAGGTCGGTCGCCGCCTTGTAATGCTTCGGGATCTCCCCGATGACTGTGTTCGCCAGAGGCGTCCCCGGCTCCGGGTCTACAAGGTCGTCGATGTACTTGAAGACATTCGCGTGCTTGATGTGGACGGGAACGAGGCCGAGGCTCTTGTTCCCGTCCTTGTGTTTGTACGCGTAGACGAACTTCGGAGTGATCCGAAACGCAGAGGCTTCCGCCAGAGCTACGGCTTCAAGCAGCGACATCGCCTGCTTCGGACTGGAGTCGGTCATGCGAGCCTCAGGCGAACGTGGTGAACGGAACCGTATGGTCCTCAGGCCAGCTCAAAGCCACCAATCTCAGGGTCCTCTTCAACCGCAAGCGCGATCTCGATGCCCTTCGACTTGGCCTCGTACTTCTCCTTCGCACGGGCGCGGGCGATCAGCTCGACGGCGCGACGGTTGATGCCTTGCGTCCTGCCGAACAGTGGGTTGGCCGAGTCGCGAGCGTCGAAGCAGGCGTCGATGAGCGCCTTCTTCTCGGAGTCGGTCAGCTCACCATTCTCCAACCCAATCTTCTTCGCCGCATCGCGAAGGAGCTTCTGAGCGCGAGCCGACTTGTTCAGGAAGTCCTTCACCGATGGCCCAAGGCCCTTGGCCGTGAAGGCGATGCCATCAGCGATGTCCTTGTCGGTCATCGTCTTGATGTCGACGCTGCTCGACTTCTTCCCGACGGAGGGCGTCACCTTGTAGAGATCCCACGCCAGCGCGAGGCTGTAGAACGCTTGACGGGCCTCGGCGAAGGGCCCGTAGATGCCGTCGACAGCGTGCTTCATCTTCAGGCAGGCGGATTCGGTGTCCATCGCGGCCCGCTTCGCGGCAATGCCGCCGTCCGCGATGGCTGCCTCTTCGGCAAACTTGGCCACCTTCGCCGCAGCCTCCTCCAAGTCGTCCCCGGACTTCACAGCTTCGCGGAAGCCATTCGCCGCCTTGAGAGCGTCCCCCGGGATGTCCGTGCTGGCTCCAGCGTCCTTGACTCCCTTGGACTTCGCAGCCTCAAGGATGGAGCGGGTCTGATCGGCGAGGCGCTTGAGGTCGGACATCGAAACTCCTGATGAGAGGTCGGGACGGGAGACCGTACCCCAACGCAGAAGTCCTCTCAAGAATCAAGGACCGCTTTGGCCGTATCTTTGGACTTGTCGAGCGCCTTCAGAGCCTGCTTCCCTGCCTCTTCAATGAGGGGCGCCAAGAAGTCGTTGACGTCTTCGTTGGCGTGCTTGCAGTAGGCAAGAACCTTGTCGAGGGCCTTCTTGGTGTTGCGATTCATTTGCACATAGATGTGCTCTTGCTTGCCGAACGAAAACACCATGAAAGAGAGGTTCACCGTGTCGCCGTGCTTGGCGAAGAGGTGCTGAAGGATGTTGGAGAGGTCTTCGACTGTCTTGGCTTCCTTGGCTTTGTCGTCGAACTCGTCCTGTAGCTCTTTCGGGAGCGACTTCTTCAGCCCGCGCTTCACATCGCCGACGATCTTCTGGAAGCCCTTTGTGTCAGCGTAGCCCATCAGCTGTTGGAGAGCGTCGGCGCCGTACTTCGTCGCCATTTCTCCGTAGAGCTTGGCGAACTTCTCTGGATCCAGTTTTCCCTTCAACACGTTCAATCGAACGGTGACGAACTTCTGAAGATCCTCGTCTTGCCACTTCGAGTCTGAAAGGACCGCACAAGGCAGTTCGTCGAGCCCAATGATCTTGGCTGCCTGCCAGCGATGCTCGCCACCGATGATGCGATAGGTGCCGTCGTCCATCGGCACCACTTCGAGGGGATCTAGGAAGCCCACGTCGCGGATCTCGTCGACGAGACGCTGAAAGGTGATCTCGTCTTGACCCTGTGGGTTCCACGAGTTCGGGTGAATGAGGTCGATGGGGATGTGACGAAGTTCGATGCGACCGGGTTTGACGTCAGGATTGCTCAAGGGGGCGTCCTATTGGATGACTTCGACGAGGGTAGCGCTCTTGGAAGCAACCACCTTCATCTCATTGGTGAACTGGTGAAAGAGCGTGTCGCGATCCGCGTCAGATGACGCGTCCAGAGCCTGCAACCAAGCCTCGTCGCCGAAGCGAGACCGCCACCGTTCGACAACCGAGGCGAGGAGGTTCAGTTCACCTGCGAGAAGTTCGGCGGTGATTGGCCACGGGTTGTTCAATTGGACTCCGGTTCGTCGGTTTGTGACTTGGCAGCTTTGGCAGCGGCAGCAAGGGCACCGAGGCCATACACCACCTCGTCGTCGTCGTCGACCACCACCAAGCGGAGGCCCACCGACTTCTCGATCTTGGAGAGGAAGCGGAGACGCTGCTCGATGGACGCACCACTCCAGTCCGCCCCCGAGAGAAAGTCGAGGCAGATGAGCGAGATGAGCGTGGAAGGCGCTTTGGTGTCGCGACCAACCAGATCCTGTGCGCGCTTGAGGGCAAGGTTCACCGTCTCAGCCTGCTCAGACTCCAACTGGAAGACCTTGCTGACCCACTTCCGGTCCACGAACGCTTCGCTGGCGGTGTCCGCGTAGTCGCCGGTCGGGCGAGCTTTCGGTGCTGGAGGTACCGAGTGCGGAATAAGTATTGCTTTACTGGGCTCTGCGCCCGGTATCTCAGGTGAGTTCTCGGTTGGAAGCATCCCCTCAGGAATCTCGTTGGAGGCCAAGACGGGGTCTGGCTGACGTGCGATGTCGGCTTGAATCTGGCGGGCCTGTTCCATCGCGACGGTGCGCTTGATGATCTCGACCAGTGTCGTGTAGTTCACCGTCTCTGCGCGGTCGATCCACTCGACCATGTTCGCCTTCGTGAGAACGCGGACCAGCTCTCGGGCCTTGGACCAACCCAAGCGGATGAATCGCTTCTTCAGTTCCGGGTTCTGTCCGAGTCCGTCCAGTTCCACTTCGACGCGGTAGAAAATGCGTACCAGACGCTGCGCCTTCTTGTAGTGAAGGGACAGCTCCTTCTCGGCAAATTCACCGATGTTGTTGTAGCCCCACTTTGCCAGCACGGAGCCGTTCTTTGGATCGCCGTCCACCGGGGCGTCGTAGATGCGGTAGAGAATCTCGCCGAGTTCGAGGTAGCCCGTCTCGACTTGCTCTGCGAGCACCCGGGCCCGGTGTCTGATGCGACCTGCCCACGACTTCGATCCCACGTCGACGTCGACTCGGTAGTTCTTGGGCTCCTCTTCAGGGTTCGGGATCAACGTCAGAGCGGCGGTTGGGTTCGTCAAAGATTCCTCCACGGATTGGCTGCGGCGGGCCAAAGAAAGACAGCTCCCATGCCCGTATCTCAGTCGCTCGTCCAACGGGAGAGTCGCGGTTCATCAGCTCGCCTTCGACGAGGACGTAACAGCCTTTCTCCAGTTTTCCGCGACACGCCTCAACGAGCCCGTCGATGTAGACGTTGATTTTGACGCAGACCGTCAAGCTTCCTCGGTTCGTGGGACGCTCGGACTCGATGAAGAACGTGCAGGCGTCCGCGCCTTGGACGTGGGTTTTGGAGAAGGTGATGCGATCAGTGACGTGTCCAGCAATGAAGACTCGGTTGAGGCCGCGCATTCAACCATCCTTCGCAGAAGCAAGACCTCCGCACTATCGCGGCAAGCGACTACAGCCGCAAGTGCGTCATAAGGGTGCTCAATCTGGCTGGCTGGGATACCAGATTTCGTCATCAAGCCGGTGGGCCCCACGAGGTCGGCACGGAAAAGAAGGTTCAGCGATGCCTGTACCTCCTCTTTGGATGCGGACTTATTCTGGCACATGGTCTTCTTGATCTCTTGCGGGGACGCCTGCGTCACAGGGATCCTCTTGAGCGCCGAGAAGGCCGCAATCACCCCCCAGCACATCGCCATCTTCGCCGCGACGGAGGAGCTTCGGGGGAAGGACATCGTCTCCGCGCAGATGATTTTGATGTCGTAGGACGACACCACAGAGTTCAGCCACGAGGCGATCTCTTTGGCACGCTCCAGATTGTCGTCGGAGGCTCGGACCTTCCGCTTTGCAGTCGCCTTTGAGGTGCGACACACAGTCATCTTCACCGGACGGTCGTCCTGTGGATTTGGTCCGACGGCGTAGACGCAGAGGCCGATCGACGCGAAGCCCGGGTCGATGCCCAGCACGTAGAGAGGCCGGAAAGAACCAAGCGGGGCGAGAGGAGACTCGTTCATCGTCGACTCGGTGGGATGCGAGCGGCGGTTCGCTCTGTGAGAATGACTACGCCAAGGACGTCGTCAGCGTCTTTGGACGAAAGGCGCCCATCGGTGAAAACAAAGCGTCTGTCTGAGTTTCGTTCAATTGAAGCGATGGTGGACGGTACGAGAGGGCTTTGAGATTTCCCCCATGCGCTCTCGTAGAGAACGCACGCGCCGCAGATGAACAGCGGCGACTGTCGACCAACAGTGATGCCCCACCGGGCTTGTGGCTTGTCGCACTTGGCGCAGTGGGCGCCCCACAGCTTCTGCGGAAGAGGGTTGACAAGGCTCAGAGATGCAAGTGGGTCGTCGCGCATCACGGGCTACCGAAGCAGGCTTTGGAAACCGGGCACGCCTTAGCGCGAGCGCAGGAGTCGTTGCCGCAGATGCGGTCGGGCAGGGTCTTCGATTCCATACCGGACCATACGGACCTGATGAGGTTGCGGACAAGGTCGATGGTGTCCTCGTCGCGGTCGATGTGATGCTCCACGAGGCTGCCAAGCCCGCTCTCGGCCTTCTGCCAGTAGAGGATCTTCCCCCACTTGAACCCGGTGAACATCATGTAGATGTGGGTCTGCACCATGTGCGCGATCTGTGGCACCTGCTTGATCTCCCGTCCGCCGCGCTCCCCGATGCTTTTGATCTCAAGGATGCCCATGCCTTGGAGGCCGGGAAGCACAAGGAACCCGTCGCTGTGCCCCGTCAGTCGCAGCGCGTGGTCGACGAACTTGTGCTCGATGAATCGGAACGCTGCGCTTTCGCACTTCAGGCACACCTTCGGCATTGGCCGGGACCAGTCCTCCGGGCGTGTACCGTCGATGTATTCGCCGTATCGCTTCAAGCACCCCAAGCACTCCCACGTCCCGTAGAGCACGCCCGACTGGCCAAGCAGCTCGTTCTGAACAGCCCAATGGAGGGCGGTTCCGTGCAAGAAGGTCAGGTTGAGGCCGACGTCGACGGTGTCCCTCCGAACGATCTTGTTGAGAGTGCAGAGCACCTCTTCACGAGCGCAGAGCGATGGAATTCCAGACGCACGGAGGTAGCTGGCGACGGGATCGAGCGGTTGTTTCGGCTCATCCCGAACAAAAGTCTCAGAGATGATTCGGAGAAGCGACCCATGGCCGGTCTCTCCCCGCAGTACGTTGGCAAGGCTCATGTCCGGTGGAGTAACAGACTCAGTCGACCGTTCCCCAGAGGACGTCCATCCAGTCGCGCCGTTTCCCAGCTTCGGATGCAGGGGACTTCCAGCGATGCCCGGACGGCTCGACAAAGGTCTCCTCGGTGTCGTTGCACTCGCAGTCGGCTCGATGCTCCTGTTTGACAGCGAGGAATAGGTGTCGGGCACGCCCGGGCTCGTGGTTGTCCTCCTCGGCCTCCTGCATTGAGAACGACTTCCGCACGAACGCTATGTCTTTGTCGCTCACGACGGCGTTGAGACGAGATGCGCTGACGTGCCACGTTGGGGTGGTGGCTTCCTTGTCGATCGGGGACGTCATCAGGTCGACGGCGCTGATCACCAGCAGCCCACCGCACTTCCAAGCAGCGGACTTTTCCTCAAGAACCCCGGGGCTCTTTATAGGTTTCCACATGGGAGAGGACGGATGTCTGGGGGTCATGGAGCCTCGTCAGTCGCCGGATGCGAGTTTTCTCATCCGCTCGAAAACATCAAGCGGGATGACGACGAGGTCAATAGGCTTTGAAGACGGACTGTGGTGCTTCTCGAAGGTGATGAACAGCGCTGGGTCTTGTCCAGCAGCGCGAGCGCCATCAACAACCTGCAGCCACCATTCCCGTTTGATGGACATGGTCGCCGTCTCAGTACGCTTATGCTCGACCCAGAAGTCTCCGATCGTGAGGTCGCCTCGGAGGGTGATGGTTTCAGGTCTTTCGTCGCCGGTCTGGGCTCGGATGGCGTGCCTTGAAAGCCGCTTGGCTCCTGACTGCGGGAGGCGCTTGCCACCCAGCTTGTCGGCAAGCCGGGTCTCGTGCTTCTTTGATCGCTTGAAGCGGTCGTAGTTGGGGTCCAACCACTTTGGAAGCGCACGCTTCTCCGGGGGATCCTCCTCACTCATCGATGCGCTCCCACGTGTGTTCACAAATTCTGCAGGTGCAGACGACCTTTATGGGGAAGGTCAGCCCTGCACCCTGCTCGACAGTCACAAACGACATGGCGCACTTGGGGCACTCGTCAACATCAGGGATGGGATCGACGGAATCGGACTGCAGCGCGGCGATGACAGCATCGGTGGCTTGACGGTCGATCGCAGGTGGAGTGAACACACTCCGAAGAAAGTCCTCCATCGGGTCGGCGCTTTCGACGCCGTCGTCCGTCAAGTTCCCTGCTGAACCGACTTCAGCAGGACGTCCGTCACCATCCGCTTGAAGATCGGGTCCGCCACCAGTCGCTTCTCGATTTCCGACTTCTTGCCAAAAGACTCCCCGAGAATTTTCCATGACGTTCCTCCTCCCGAGACAAGCCCGAGTCGCTCCGCGTGATCGAGGATGAAGTCCTCGTAGTAGAAGTCGCCCAGAGACTTGCTCTCAGAGTCCGACAACATCATGCGGAAGTCGTAACCGACCTTCGCGGTGCTTGACTTCGACTTGTCGAGAGAGAAGCCAAAATCCGCGTAGAGGGGGCGTTCGCCAAGCTCGTCCATCTTGAACTTGCCGGTCTTCATCTTCATCTCGGTCCAAGACATGAACCCGGGAGCCAGTCCGCCCGGAGTGGTCTCAGGATTGCCAAACATGACACCGATCTTCATTCGGATCTGGTTGGTGAAGAACAGCGTGGGCCTCTTCCCGGTATCCGTCATGACCGAGTTGAGGGCAGCGGTGAACTTCCGTACACCCTTGCCGAGCACTCGCGCCTGCTGGCCCATCAGGTCCTTCTCGATGGCCTCTTCAATCTCCTTGGCAGGGGTGAGGAAGGCGATGGAGTCGATCGCCAAGATGTCACACTTGCCAGACCGCAGGAGAGCCTCGCCGATCGACAGTGTCTGTTCGGCGTATTCGGGCACGGAGATGAGCACTTTGTCGAGGTCGCAGAAGCGACTGGCCCAAGCGGCGTCCAGCGCACCTTCGACGTCGATGTAAGCGATGACTGGCTCTCGGGGTCGCTTGCAGATGCATCGGTCCATATACATCCAGCACTCAGCGCACATCTTTTGAGCCTCTCCGAAGGTCGAGTAGAGGGCTGTGGTCTTGCAGGAGGACTTGTGGCCGATCAGCGTATGGACACCGCCTTGCGCCCATCCGCCCTCCAACGCAAAGTCGATCGGGAAGATGCCCGTCGGGATGCGACGAACCTTCCGGGCTTTGATCTCAGACCCTTGGATGAGAGATTTCTTCCCGTAGGTCTTCATCGTCGCCGCGATAATTTCCGACGACAGCAGAGCACCGAGCTGCGACCTTGAGTCGTAGCCGGGTTTGATGCGCGACGAGATGACGTCCGCCGTGGTCTCTGGAACAGCATCGTCAACAGCAGCGGAGATTGTCTCCGCAACAGACGTCGCATCTGCAGATGCAGTCTCGTCAGTGTCAACGTCTACGTCAGTAGGCTTCTTCTTCTTGGATGCCATAGGGCCTCTTCTCAGAAAGGTGTGTTGGACTTGGTTCCGGATGCGATCTGGCGGATCGCTTTGACTTCGGTCTGGATGCGTTCCTCGGTCCACTTCTTCGCGAAAGAGAAGGCGCCGTCGGCCTCTTCGGGGTAGCAGGGGAGTGAGATGCGGACGTCGATGCGCGCGCTCTCGTAGTTGCCGATGTTCAGCGTCAGCCCGTAGCCGATCTCAACCATCGCTGGAGTGCTGACAAAGGTCCGGACCGCGATCTCCTCGTCCTTCGTCGCTGGGAGGCCGATCTTCCCGTACACCGTCGTCACGGTCGCCGTCGTCGGCTTCACCGTCTGCGGAATCGGGGCAGGAGCGGCAGCCGGAGCTGGAGGTGTTGCGGCAGGCACTCCGATAACGCCAGAGTCGGTGAGAGCGACAGGCTCGGCGCGTGCTGCTTTGCCGGACGGGTAGACACGGATGCTTTCGCTCGGAGGTGCTTTCGTCTTGCGCGCTTCCGGCTTGAGCCGAGGACGGCCCGTAGGCGTCAGCAGAGGCACTCCGTTCTCGTACAGGTGCGTCTCGGGGGTCACGAGAACACCCTTGATGGTGACGGCATCACCGGCAGTGAGACTGGCGACAGTGGTGATTGTGGTGGCGTCAGCCGGTGGTGGCGCTGCAGGGGCAGCGGACGCTTCTGGCTCAGAAGGAGCGGCGGTCTGCTGGATCAGCGCTTCGGCTGCTGCCACCTGCGCGTTGACTGCGGCAATGGCCGAGTCAACGGCTTGGTCGAGGGCAGAAGGAACGACGGTCGGCTGCATGTGGAACTCCCGGTGACTGCGTGCTTTTGTCGAAGTAACAGGGTTCCCGAGGGCTCACTCCCACCCTTTCGTTTTGTAGAGGCGATCTCGGTAGGTCGCCGACTTGACGCACAAGTTGACCTTCGGGTCGATGATGTCCACCACGATGGGGTCTTTCTTCCCGTCGATGGGGCGAAGGATGCGACCCACCGCCTGCTCAACATCCGAAAACGGCGTGGTCAAGAAGATCGAATCGAGCATGGGGATGTCGAGCCCCTCTTCGGCAAACTGGCGAGTCGCGAAGATGACCTGCGCCTCTGCAGCCGTCTCCAGTTCCTCCTCCTTCATGCCGCCGACGTAGAAGCCGGTTGTCGGCACAGGTGTCGACTGCCCCGTCTTCCACAGCTGCTTGAACATCGCCTCCAGCGTGTCGAGGTGATTGAGGCGTTCTGAGAGGACGATGGGCTTCCGGCCTGCGACCACTGCGAGGACGATCTGCTCGGCGATCATCTTGTTTCGCGCCGCGTTGCTGCACATGAACTTGAGGAGGACGTTCTTCGAGATGACATCAGGATTGAGGGTCGGGGTCTGGATGAGCTTGAAGTCCGTCCACACGCGCCGCACCTTTGGCTTCATGCGCTGCTCGGCAGAGGTGAAGATCACCGGACCGATCTGCTTCAGGAAGACCTCTTCCGCCCCGTCCTTGCGGCGAGGGGTTGCGCTCACGCCCAAGCGCCAGCGGGCGCGGAACCGGGTGTGCGCGCGCGACCAAGACTCTGCCGCCGTCCGATGGCACTCGTCGGTGATGACCAGCCCCGGCCAGTCCCAGAAGTCCTCGCCGTAGTCACGGTCGCCCACCAAGCTGTGAACCATCGCGATGGCAACGGAGTAGCCCTTGAACTCACTTCGGTCCTGCTGAACGATCCCGATCTTCGCTCCGGGGAGAAACTGAGCGATGCGGTCGCGCCACTGATTCAGCAGAAACTCTTTGTGGACGATCACCAGAGTCGGGCAGTTCATTCGAGCCATCGCCGCGCACGCGAAGACAGTCTTCCCCCATCCGGTGGTCGCTCGGATGATGCCTCCACCGAAGCCGTTCCCAAAGGCAGCGGACATCTTGTCGATCGCCTCCTGCTGAGTCGGTCGAAGAGAACCGGCGAACGTGAAGGGGCCGTCCCACAAGTCTTGGCGACCCGTCGTCGTCATGTCGACGATCTCATGGTGTTCCTTACGGTTCTCCATGAAGTAGGAACGGGGAATCCCAATGAAGTCGGGCTTCTCAACGTAGAGCGGGATAGGGGCAGGAGGTGGGCCCGGATACCCGGGGAAAGCGCGAGGAGTGACGGTGAGCGTGGCCTTGAGTGCGCTTCGCTGCATGTGTGTCAGCTCTGCCAACGGAATCCACGCGTGCGTGTCCACGACGATCTTCATTTTAGGCGCCCTGCCTGAAAGTTGTGCAACGCCCGCAAGGAATGCTGGGCAGATGAGGTCCGTGCATTGTGTAACTCGCACTCGCGACGGACAGTTGCGTACCAATCCACTGGAGGAAGGTCGGTCGGTACGCGGGTCATCCACGAGATTGGGATGCGCAAGTAGCCCTCAGAAAACTGAACGAGGACATCCATCTTGTTCAGTCCGCGATGGAGGCGGACAGCCAAAACACGCATGGCAGCACCCTGTGAAAAAGCCCGTGCGCAGCAGAAATTGCTGCACACGAGCCATGCTCAGACGCAGCGCGTCAGAACGGAATTTCGTCGTCGACAGCTGCTGTTGAACCCTTGCCACTGTCAAAGTCGCGGGTGTTCTCAGAGGCGTCAAAGCCTCCCAACAGATCCTTGACCTCCTTCGGGGTCTTCGGGGCGTAGATCGCGTCGTAGCGGAAGGGGACAAGCTTCCGGACGATCTTCCCGTCGGCGCCCTTGCTGATGGCGAACACGCGCGAGAGCTTGGCAAACGCCTCTGCGCTCTCGTCAGCAGCGGTGTAGAGGTCGGCCAGCTTCTTTCCCTTGTAGGTCACGAGGTCAAACAGCTTCGTCATGTCGACGTCGCGCGTGTACTCGTAGTCGTCTCCGACTGCAGGACTCTTGTCGGTCTCGCGGGTGACCTTGTAGAGCCGCCCGATGAGCGACTTCCCGTCTTTCGCCAAGTCCTGCATCTTGCGGTCGAGCTTCTGCGAAGTCTTGAACTTCGCAGGCAGCACCTTGATCTCGTACTGGCGGACGGTGCCCTTTTTGTCGGTCCACTTCGAGGTGTCGACAATCGTCAGCATCGAGACGCGGTAGCGCGAGTCCTTTCCTGCAACTTGGCAGCAGGCAGGCTCGCCATCTTCGGTCACCGGCGCGAGGCAAGTGATCCAGTTCTTCCAGTTCCCGTTGAGCTTCAGGTTGTGCTCGTCAAAGGTGAACGGTGCGTCGTCAACAAAGACGAAGTCGCGAGAGTCCTTGGCAGGCATCCAGACCCGGTCCGGTTCCCACGTGAACATGTCGCTCTTGCCGCCGCCGCTGTCCTTCGAGAAACCTGTCGAGTACCAACTCTTTCCAGCCATTGTTTTTCCTTCGGCTTCCGTCTGGGAAGCACTTGCTGTTGTCCCTTGGTTGATGTGCTTGTCGGGACGTCCAAGCACCCAAGATGTAACAGGGTCTCAGTGAGTTCCAACGGCGTTCGGTGATCCAAGGGTCTCAGCCAACTCCAGAGCCGAGAGTTCGTCCGGGTCGCGGTTCATCGGGATCTTTGCGATGCGCGTGGGGATGCGCGTGAGCAGGACGTCCTTCATCCGGTCCGCTGCTTCAAGCCCGGGGGTGTCGCCGTCGGGGAGGATCACGATGTTCTTGAAGAAGCGAACGAGCTTCTCGATCTGGATGCGGCTGACGTGCGTCCCCATGATGGCGACGCCTTGGTAGCCGTGCTGCCAGAGGTGGATCGCATCGAAGAATCCCTCGACGATGACGCCGGTTCCCTCGCCGCCCTCCTTCAGTCGGACCTCTCCGTAGAGGTAGCGGTCGCGCTGGAAGCCGAAAGAATGCAAAAACTTTCGTTTGCTTTCCCCCTCAAGTGAACGACCTGAGATTCCAACAAGTCTTTTTTTGCAGTCGCGGATGGGGATGGCGATTCGACGGGCCGTGCGGTGCCAGCGGAACTCCCAATCAGCAATGGACTTCTCATCGAGCCCTCGGCCCTTGAGGTAGTCGAACGACTCGCCGTCAAGAGGGTCGAAGGCCAGCAAGTCATCCTCTGCCAAGACAGTCTCCGGCACGTCGTAGGCGTAGCCAAGCGCAGCCTGTGCGGTCTTCGCGGAGAGCCGGATGCCGCCCACGTCCATCGGCCCGGTTGGGCGACGTTCGGCCCTCTCAAGCGCAGCCTTCAGGATGTCGGTTGACGACATCGAGTCACGGTCCTTCGCCAGAACCCACTGGAATATCTCCGAGAACGCAGCGGTGTCGTGGCCCCCGGTGGTCATCAGGGACCGCAGCCGGGTCAGCAACTCAAGGACGGAGCCCTTCGCGTTGCAGGTGAAGCAGCGGTAGTGGCTGGGCCCGTCGTCAATACGGATGCCGAAGGAGGAACTCTTGTCTTCGCGCGTCTTGTGCAGCTTCGTAAATGGAGCGAACGGGCATGACGCGTTCACCCATCCAGACATGTTCTGTCGGATGCGGTTGCACCCAATCTTATCCAAGAGGTAGGTGATGTCCTCGGCTTGCATGCCACCCCCTGTAACACCGATCAGGTGATGTCGATGACCGACTTGTTGACGCGCTTTCGTTCTTCAACAAGCAGCTGAACGTAGAATTTGTCGAACCGCTTAGTTTTCGTGGCGCCGCCTGGCTCGCGGCGGTGAACGGAGTCCCGCTCACGCCCGTAGGAGGTGAGCGAGATGGCTTCTCGGCTGCTCGACTCAGAGACCATACGGTACTTCTTGAGCTGGGCGAGGGCGATGTCCATCGCGGCGTTGAACTTGGTCGGGTCGAAGTTGTCTGTGTTCGGTGACGACTTCACAGGAACCTTGTTCCTACTGTTTGCAGGGCGCGCGCGAGGCAAGTCCGCGCGCAAGAAAATGGCAAGAACCATGTGCTTGAAGAGGAAAGGGTAATCCGGAACCTTGAAGCCGTCTTCAGCCACACCAACCTCCTAGAACAGGTCGCCGATAGGGTCGTCAGCAGCCGCGTCAGGCCCGCTCGGAACGCCAGATGGGGCGAACGCGGGGGAACCGCCGAAGTTCGCCTTCGGAATCTCAGAGAAGTCCATACGCTCGAAGTCCCAGTTGCACTCGATCTCCTCGCTCTCGCCCTCGCGCACCTTCAGCGGCTTGAAAGCCATGCGGCGGTTCTTCTTCATCTCCTCGGTCTGGATGAGGCCGAAGATGAGGTCAGCGTTCCAGCCTGCCACGTCCGTCATCGCGATGCTGTCCGCCTGCACCGTCTTGGCTTGGTTGACCTTCACCTCGCGGTTGAACTGCATGGTCGCAACCACCGCTGCCTTGCTGCGCTTGGCAATGCGTTTCAGCTCGTCGAAGACGTTGGCAGCTCGCTCGGTCCGGGTGAGCCCGTGGACCTTCAGCAGGTACGCGCCGTCGACGATCACGAGGTCCGGCTTCTCATCCATCACGATGCCTGCGAACGAGTCCATGCTGAAGTCGAAGTCGCCGCCGACGATGTTCAGGTTGGGGCTGTTCTCGATCGCTTTGATGCCGTCGCGGATGCGCTTCTCCGTGAACGAGTCGAGCTTGCCGCGTCTGAAGTCGCCGTAAGGGATCCTGAACTTCGTGGCGAGGTAGCGCATCGCCATCGTTTCCTTCGACATTTCTGTCGTCGCGATGAGCACCTTCTTGCCCTGATCCCATGCCGTCCCCGCGAGGAGGATCGCCGACCACGTCTTGCCGATACCCATGCGGGCCACGAACAGGACAAGGTCTTCCGGCCAGAGCCCCAGCGTCGAGTCGTTGATGGTCGGCCACGGGGTCTGGATGCCGCGTTCGCCTCGCTTGATCTTCTCGTAGTACTCGATGACCTTCCCACCCAAGCCGGGGATGCTCTCAACGAGAGCCGTCCGGGTGTCGAGCTTGCGCATCTCGCGCAGCAGGTCTTCGACAGCAGCCTGACCCTTCGCAGGCTCCCCCAAGTCGAGGAGGTTGATGAGGTGCTTCACCCCACCGTGCAGAGTGGTGTGCAGCTTCCGGTCGTAGGCAGCGTTGATCAGGTACGGGAGCGGATCGGTCGTCGGGGCAGGAACGAGCACCCCGGTCTCTCGCTCGACCAGCGAAGCCGACGGGACGTCGTCGTAGGTCTTGTAGAACGCTGTGGCGAAGTCGTAGACGACCTTGCCATCCCCTTCGAGGAGGTCAGCTCGGAAGCCCTTCTCAGCAAGAAGACGGATGCTCTGCTTGCCTCCAGCGAGGACTGCGGAGACTAGCGACAGGTCGAGATCGGCCACTCAGCCCCCAAGGTCTTTTCGGAGTTGCAACGACGCTTCATCTTGCCGCTCGGCTCCTTCACAGGAGACCGCGTGGAAGGTTCCGCGCATGGAATGAAGGATCGACGGGTAGTCGATTGAAAAGTCTTCTGGTCCGAGTCTGGTAGAGAGCACCGTGGTCTTCCCACGCGCAGACCGGCTTTTCAGTAGATGCTCCACGTCGCTGATGCCGAACGTGAAGTTGCGAAAGTCGTCTGCTGCAAGGTCGTCGATGACGAGGATGTCGACCGTGCGTACACGAGACATGATGGACTCTGACGAGTCAAAGTCTTCGTTCTCTTTGAGGGACTGCCGAAGCTCTTTCACTGTCGTGTAGTAACCGACGTGGCCGTGTTCCCAACCGGCTTTGAGGATCACGATGCCACCGCAGGTCTTGCCCGATCCTGCGGGGCCAAAGATCCAGAAGCCCACCCCTCGGCGAAGCATCGAATGGATGTTGGCGACGTAGCGGTGAATCGGACGCTTCAGTTCCAGAGTCAGCTTCTGGTAGATCGAACCCCACAGGCGTTCAGGTACGTTCATGCGACGCAGGGCCCACTCGTCGCACACCATCAGCGGAGGCTGGGGAGGTGCCGGGGGAGCCATCATTTCTTGACACCCGCCTTCGTCGCCCGATGAGCCGCAAGCAGCTCGGGAGGAGGAACCGCAAACGGATCGTGTTTGACCGTCGCCAGCCACTCCGCGTACTCGGTTTTGTTCATCGGGGTTTTGATGAGGCGTCGCAGTTCAGCGAAGACCGAGGCGTGGCATGCGTAGAGCAGGCCGATGGTCGGGACGCCGTCGCGGGTCTTCGTCAAAAGCGGACCGAACTTGTCCCAGTGGGTCACGAACCCTCGCACAAGGTGCTCCACCGTGGCCTCGTCACCACCGTAGCCTTCGAGTAGGTCCGTGATCAGCTTCCCCTCTTTGCGCGCAAGGAGCTTCCCACCTTCGCGCTTGAACCACGTGATCTGCGGCACGTCAGGGAAGGCCGCACCCATCTCCTCGCGCCACGCCAGCTCGATGCGCTGCGCTGCGGGCTTCTGGCTTCGGTACGGGGCATCGCTGGTCAAGTTGGCCTTCTTGCGCTCCTTGGTCCGCTGCTTCTGAAATTTTGCCTCCACCGCAGCCCGGCTCCGCTGCTTGGCCTGCTCCACCACCGCCATCACCGCAGAGAGGTCAGGGGGGACAGCCGGAAGGGCCTCTCCAGCCCCGGGAACGGCCTCGGGAGCCGCGCTAGGGGTACCGGTAGGGGGTTGGGTCGGGTCTGAGGCTCTGGTGCGGTTTGGGAGCGTCACGCGGGGTTCCTCGTTTCGGGGTGGGTCCTCCGAGCCTGTAACCGAGGTTCCCAAGTTTTCCGCTGACAGCCGTGGACTCGGCTCGACGGGGGAAAGGGGGGCGAGCGGAACTGGGGGTTTGGGGGTCGGCTCCGGCTCCGGCTCCGGAAACGAGTTCAACAACGAGTTCGAGTTCAGCAGCGGAAACGAGTTGAGCGGCGAAGCTGAGAATCCTGAATCGAGACTGCGACCAAGGCAGACGAAGGCTGCCGAAGGTTCGCTGCCTGAACCGAAGGGAGAAAGGATCAAATACGAAGTATTTGAGCCTTTCCCCGTAGGGGAAGGCATTCTATGTCCACTATGTATGTACGGATTTTCAGCCGTCGTAACTCCCTGAAAACTCGGCTGAAAGTCGATGTCGTACCCCGTTTCTGATGTTCTCTCAGGGGACATCTGATGTTCCCTGAGGGGACATCGCAACTCGGCGATGTCGCTTTCCGACCCTCGATAATTCAGGGACTTAGCCGATGCGCTTTCGACGGTTTCGGTCTCTTTTCGCTCGCCGGGGACATCGAGCGCTTGCGGACATCTGATGTTACCGGAAAAATTCCAGACTGCTGCGTTTTCAAGGGGTTGCCGCAGATTGAGTTGGATACCGTCGGTCTTCCCGGGAACATCGCACGCTTCTGAGTCGGTCAGAGGCGGGTGGAACCAGAACGGGACATCGAGCCTTTCAACGGGTGGGAGGACGCTCTTGGAGAGCGCGCGCTGAGGCTTCGACTGCTTGAGTTTGGGACCGGCTGTCGGCTTGAGGTGGACGACCGGCATCACGTACCCGGTGGGGAGAGCCCCCGCCTTGTTCAAGACATCGGCTGCCGTCGCATGCTGGTTGGCCGGGGAAAGCTTGCGGTAGGACGTTCCCCAGCAAGCCTTGGCGTGGTCGTTGGCTTTCTCGTACCAGCTTTGCTGCACTGCGTCAGCGTAGACGGCTTCGGCCCATGTCGACCCTTGCGGGCGTCTGATGCCCAGCTCGTAGATTTTGTCACGCCCGGTTCGCCCTCCCATCACGATCCAGCCGAGGTTGGCCAGTTTTCGGAGCTGCTGGTTCACGCGGGGGCGCGAGACGCCTGAGACTTCCGCCAGCTGGGACTGGCTGACCTTGGCTGAGAGGAAGCCGAGCACGGTCCGCTCGCAAAGGTCGTCGGGACCATATGTTTCCTGTCGCCAGACGAAGGCACGTAGCGCGTCGTAGACGGCGAGCGTCTGCAGACCCAGCAGGGATGGTAGGTGAAGTCGATGGCGAAGGTGGAGGACTTGGTCGAAGCCGGTCGGAACTACTGCGCTGCTGGAAGTCTGTGCGCGCGCCTGCTTCGCCATGAGTGCTCCAGAGTGATCCCGCTTCGGTCAGCGGGGGCCAATTCCTGCCGGATGTCCCGAAGGCACGCAAACAGATTCGGCGTGCCTCGCTGTTGACAAAAAACGGCGCCTCAAAGAGCGCCGCTTTTCTAAGAACTTGTGAGACGAATTCTCAACCACCTTTGAGGTGGTTGGCAACCGATGTCGAGACCAGATCCACCAGTGTTTTCGTCAGGGACTCGAAATTCTTGCCCTTCTTGACACGCCTCCATCGGCGCTTGTTGCCGAACATCTTGTGGCAAGCGGCGGTGTCGATGCCATCTCCGATCACGAGCGTTGTGGTCTCAACCTTCAGCTTCGACGCGCGCGTCAGCTCTCGGTGAACGGCATCGTAGGCGGACTTACCATCAAGGGTGTCGTCGTGGTTTGGCTCTCCGTCGGTCAGTAGGATGAGGTGCTTCTTCTCGTACCCTGCGCTCAACCAGTTCAGCGCAATCCGGATCGCTGTCGCCATCGGCGTCGTTCCGATCGCAGGCATCTCGTGGCTATCAGCGACGTCGATGTTTGGTGCGATGCGTGAGATGCACACCGACTTGTTTGACCCGTGGAAGCCCCATGAGTGCATCTCGACGTTCTGGATTTTCAAGGCTCCTCGCAAGATCCGAGCGGCGCGCTCAACTGCTACGGAGGGGTGCCCATCCATCGAGGAGGAGCGGTCGGTGAGGATCAGTACCTTGAACCCGCGCCCGGATATGTCGGTGCGGAACACCGGGCCGACTTGGCCAGACACTCTTTGCGCGATGAGGGCCTGCACATCGATCTCGACACCGTCGTCGGTAAGCGCCTTCGCATTCCGGTTCTTCACGCGGCGGAAGATGTCTTTCATGCGCGCCACCGTGCGGAGGTCATCAGGATTGAGGGCCTGCACTTTGTGTGTCGCGACGTCGATGTCTCTGAAGACCACCCGGTCGCCCACGTTGCGCGTGCTCCAGTCGCGCTCCGAAGGATCAGCCACCTGTTCGAGGGCCTCTTGGATGGTGTCCATCACCTTGACCATGTCCTCCTCGGACTTGTCGAGGAAGGCATCGAGGGCGTCTTTGTTGGAGACGTCGGTCGCGTAGGCGTCTGCGACGAGCTTCCGTGCGTTGGTCGAGAAGCTGTTGTCCTTTACAGCAGAGGGTCTGTCGTTGTTGACCCGATCGAGGGCTGTCTGCATGGGTGACTTCGCTGCCTGACCGATCGCTCTTGCAGCGTCGAGGAGCTTCTTGAAGGCGTCAATCCGCTCTTCTGGAGTGGCGTCTACCTTGGGTGGTTCCCAATCCGCTCCTCCGCCTGCACCACTCCCGTCGCCGCTAGAAGCCGGGGACGAAGGTTGCGTCGAGGACTGTGCGGTGTCGTCAGGTTGAGCCCCCTTGCCACCGCCTTTGGCAGCGGCACCGGCGTCACCGTCACCAGCATCACCGTCGTCCCCATCAGGGGAGTCGTCTCCACCATCAGCGTCGTCTCCGGAGTCTTTCCCCATGTCGTCGAGGTCGGTCTTCATGGTCGACTTGCCTGCGTTGGGAGGCGGCGGGAGCTTCTTGGTGATGCGGATCATCTCAGAGACGATCTGGGTCATCAGCCACTTGCCAATCACGAACGTAGACCCGGGACCCTTGCGCTCAACCTTCTTCAGCGAAGCGACCATCGCAGGCTCGAAGCGGTCGAACACGCCGGAAGGGACCTTCGCGTTGTAGGCCACGCAGAGGAAGTAGCCGATGATGTCGTCGTGGGCAGTCGCCTTCTTCTTCTGGACGATGGCGCGGCTGTGTTCTTCGAGGCGCTTGTAGCTGCCCGGGTAGAGCATGGCCCAGAGGCTGTTGACGCGGTGGTCTTCGATGACGTTCAAGATCGTGGCGACCATGCCTGTCAGGTGGTTGCGGTCGGTGTCATTCATCACCGTGCCGAAGGCAGCGAGGGCTTTTGACACCTGCAGGACGTACTGCTCGCAGAAGGTCTTCTTCGCCTCGAAGTTCGACTTGAACAGGTTGTGCGAGATCTCGTGCTCGACAAATTCGTAGAAGTAGGGGTGGCTGACTGGTGCTCCGATGTTCACGCCGTCGGTGTACGCGAACTTCGCGTCGATCAGGTCCAACCTGCGCCCCAAGAGGCGGCTGAAGGTTGTCACCGTTTTCGTCGCAGCGACGAGTCGGTCCCGTAGGACGCTCTCCTCTGACTCCATCGCGAGCAGCTGCCCGTAGCGTTCAAGGCTGGCAAGGTCGTTGACCAGCGCAAGGTCGGAGGCGAGGGTGATGTGCTTTGTGTTGATTTGCTCAGTGGTCATGTTCACACCTTCTCAGTCAGGGTGTAACCGAAGATCGAGGACACTCGCGCCTTGACCACCGTCTGGTCTTCACCCTCGAACTTGCCGAGGACGATCCGCAGCGCGCGCTCCATCCCGACCGTGGCGCTGTCTTCAAGGACCTGAACGACGTCGCGGGGGCTGAGTGCGTACTCAAGGGCCTTCTGTCGGGTCTCCTGCGCAAGCAGCATTACCTTCTTCATGCTGACCGGGTCGACCTTGCCCGCGAAGTGCGCGGCGATGATCTTGGCCTCCTCCTCGGGCTGGGGGTAGCCCAGCGAGAGCATACGGAACCGGCTCTTGAGGTCTTCGTTCAGCGCGTAGACGCCACCGTAGGCCGATGTGTTCATCGTGCCGACCACCCAGAGCTTCGCGTCCTTCTTCAGCTCGAAGACCCTGTTGCACTCGGGCACCTCCATCCTGCGTCGGAAGTCGGCGATCGGGTTGAGCACCTTCTGCATCTGGGGTGAGAGCCCGTTGATCTCTTCGAGGACGAGGATGCAGGACCCGACCTCGTTGGCGACCTCAAACGCCGTCGTGATGGGGCCGAGGATGAAGGGTGTCTCGTTCCCCTTCAGGACGTACATGCCGAGGAGGTTGGCGCGGCGAACGTCCTCGCTGCAGTCGAAGGTGACGATCGGCGTCTTCGCCTTCGCTGCGTAGCTCTGGAAGGACATCGTCTTGCCGATGCCCTTGGGCCCGACGAGGATGAGGTTCGACCGGAAGGCGAGCCCATCGAAGAGTCCGTGGAGGCCCCAGACGTCGGCGTAGGGGAGGTTGTCACGCGCAGCGTAAGTCGTAGACGGGAGTCGTTCAACTGAGGTCATGGTTTGCTCCTGACAGGGATGTAACTGGTGATGTGGTGTAGTGAACGGGAGATCAGCGCCGCGATTTCTTCGCGGGGACCACCCCGGGAGGGATGCTGCTTTCGAGCAGGCTTTCCAGCTCACCGGAGGGCTTGACCACAAGCGCCCACGTCACCTTGTAGAGGGCCTTCGCCTCTTCTTCGGTCAGCTGCCCGTTCTCGACGAGGAGCGCGACTTTGCTGGGGTTCGCGACGTGGACGGTGACCTTGTCGAAGGCTTGAGCGGTGGCGATCTTCTTCTTCTCCAGAAGTGCCATCAGCTGCTTCTCATCAGGCGCCGATGCGACTCGCCGCTCTTTGATAACGGTGTGGTTTCCGACCGGGAGCCGGAACCCTCCCTTTTCAGTCGCCTCGCCTTTGTCAGCTTCAACAAGGAGGGACTCGCGGATGACTTCGCGTCGACCCTTCGAGACCTCTTCGATGAAGTGGATGGTGGCGTAGGCCTCGACTTGCTCTGCGAGCGAGAGTTCAGCCGTAGGCTTCTCGAACTCGCCGCGATGCGTGAGGACGTGGACGATGGCGGCGATGCTGGGTGTCTTGTCGGTCATGTTGCCTCCGTGCGGGAGCCATCCCGCGTGCTGGAGGAGTAACACCGATTTTCACGGCTTCACCGCGCGATCCTGACGTCGTCACTCCAGAAAGGACGGTTTGAACCCCCATCCCGGCAAGCGAATGTTCGGCGCCCTACCGCGCCGTTTCAAACTCCCGAAAAGCCGCGCGCCCGGGGAGCAAAGAGAGGGCAGTCCGCTGCACCGGCAGACGAGAAGTAGCAAGGACGACCATGCTGATGGGACGAGGTGCAGACCATCGGTGGTCCGCCGTCTTGGCGAACCATGTGCGCGAAGTGCTGGCAGACATGGTTGGTGGGCTGACGAACCCCAATCTCAACGAGCTTGGGTGGAGGAGGAGGGGACGGCGGAGGAACTGGCCTGTCTGACAGATCGCGCTTGCGGTCGCTCACGTCGAGCTGGCGGAATGCTTCGTCCATCACAGCGGGAGAAGCCCGGAGGTCGCCTCGGAGCCGTCTGCGGGCCCACTCCGCCAGAGTGAGGTTCTCGTCTTTGGCAGCTTGCGTGAACTCGTCAAACTCGACGTTAGAGACCGGAACCGTGATTGCTTTCTTCTTTGTCATCCATCGTCCTTCAGAGATCCATCGCCAAGCGGTGGCAAGCCAACCTTGGCGCGCAGGTGGTTCTTGAGCACTTCGCACGAGTCGTAGTTGCTGCACTCTCCGCACCCCGACACCCCGCGCCGATATTGGCACTCAAGGATGTGTTGATCTTCAGCCTCCGTTTCCGGAGACTTTTTTTCTCGAAATTCGACCGTCGAGAGAATCTCACGGAACGCCATGCTCTCCCTCCCGTAACAGGGTTGCGGAAAACTTGCTCAGAAGGGCACCTACCCCCGCCAGCCGGGCTCAACCAAGTCGAGGTGATTCTCAAGGTCCTTCAGGCGTTCTCGGACCAGCTTCTGCTGCTCCAGCTGCGTCCGACTCACGCGTTCCCCCTTCAGATCCCACTCCTCGAACAGAGCGTAGGTGCGTGGCCAGTTGTGCTGAACGATTTTCGCAACCGCCTCGGCGTAGACGCGAATCTCCTGTTGTGCGTTTGGCGCCATCCGCAGCCCAAGGAAGTGCAGCCAGTTCCGCAGGTTCCCCTTCACACGCATGCGCGTGTAGCGAGCGACCGGCGTGTTCACACGAGCAACTTCGCGCACAAGACCAGATTCAAGAGCCCGTTCGTACCGATCGTAGACGTCCTGCTGCTCGTCTCGGAAGCCTGTCACGAGGCTGTCGGCCAGCAGAGGGTCGAGAGGCTCAAGCGCCGAGCCTTGCTTGTTCCCTTTGGACTGCTGGACCATACGGTCCATCGGCGGGACGTAGTGCAGGTTCGGCATCTGCGCGTAGCGCGCGGAAAGCTCGTTGTAGGAGAGCGTCCTGTGCCGCATCCACTCCCGAGCAACGAAGATGGGGAGCTGCACTTCAACGAGCAGCTCGCACATCTCGAACGGCGTGTGGTGCCCCTCGCGGTAGAGGTAGGTCAGGAGCCCGTCGTCGCCTTTCGGGTGGTCAGGGTATGGATCCCACGAGACGAACCCGCCGCTCGTCGACATACGAGCAGCCTCGATGATGGACTCTTCAGCTCCCATCCAGTCAATCAGTTGAACGTAGCCTGCATCGAGGACAGCGGTCCGGTCAGTTCTCTGCAAAGGCACCTCTCAAAGCACCTGAGCATGACCGCTCTTGAGGAGCAAGGCTCTTCAAGAGGGCGTGTCTTATCGAGGTCCTGCCTTTGACGCCGTCACAGTCCCAGAGACCAAAGGCTTGCCCCTCGCTGCTGCGGAGAGCGAGGCGGCTTTGTCGAGGTTGACTGCCAGCGTGTTGAGGACGGCTCCCGCCGCTGCAAGCTTCGGAGGGATTTCGCGCCCCTCAAGCTGCCGATGTCGAATGTTGGTGTTGAAAAGGCTGGCCACCATCGACACCAACGGGACCAAAACCCCGGCGAGAGCAAAAATGTGTTCAAGATTTTCCATGAAAGACCTCCCCCACGATGTTGTCACGGTGGGGGGAGGTTGACCACTTTCAGATGACTGTGGGGGTCTTCCCACGTTCCGAAAGGGTGATAGCGATGAAGTTGCGCTGCAACTTGATGCCCTTCAGAGTATCCGTGTACGGACCCTTTGCTTGGGCGAGGCGATCCTTCAGGTCGGTCACGACCTTGTCTTCCTCCAGAGCCTCCTCGGTGTCCGTCTCGTGGGAAGCAAGCCGTGTGAGGCGGTCCTCCAGCTCTTGCACAGAGCTGCTCAAGATAGCGTCGACGACGACGTCGGTCACCTTCTTGCGAAGCTTCTTCTCGATCTTGACCTTGCGGGTGTCGGTGCTTGTCATGCGATCTCCTGTTGAGGCAGGAGTAACAGGCCGACAGAATTTTCGTCTCCCATCATGTGAACTACTCAAAAGAAAAGGGCCCCGTGAGGAGCCCTTTTGAGGAGGACATCACCTTCAGAGCGTGATGGGCTCGCCAACTTGAACAAGAACCTTCGGGTTCGCGCCACCATCTGTGAGGATGCCCACACGCTGGACAACGTCGTTCGTTGCGCTCGGAGCCGTGAGCGTGATCTGTCCGGGCAGCAACGCTGACATGAACACACGCTTACCGACGTCCGCCGCTGTCGGTGCTGCGTCGAACAGCGCTGCTGGAACCGACGCCACACCCGCGATCCGGATCGTCACCGCTGCCGTGGCAGACGCTGCAGCGACGGCAAACCCGACCGGACCCTGACGGGCCGTATCGTTCGAGTCGGCCTTCTGCACGTTCGGCGTGCTACCATTGTCAACGTAGCGAACCAAGTCGCCGAGCAGCAGGTTCTGTTGAGCCACCGAGGCCACGTCCACGAAGGAAAAGGAAGGCGCGGACCACGTCAGCGTTCCCGCGCCGTCGTTCGTCAAGACCGTACTGGCTGCGCCAGCCGCCGTCGGCCACGTCGTCGCATTGCCGTTGGCGCTGATTTGCAGATTTCCCGCTGCCGTCAAGTTGACCACGCCCGACGTGATGGTCGAGAGCGTGAGGTTCGCGCTCGTGACCGAGACGTTGGAAGCAGCCACACCGTCGATGGAGAAGCCACCTGCCGAAGCGACCAAGTCGATAGCGTCGACACCCGTACCAGCTGATTGGACGAGCACCTTCTGAGCGCCGCCGCCCGCTGCTGCAAGCGTGAGGCTCTGGGCCGAGCCCGTGACAGTGACGTTCGACGACGTCGCGCCATCGATCAAGAACGTCCCCGTCGAATCGATGGTGATGCCGCCCGTACCGGCGTCCACATCGATGCCGCCCGCCGCGTTGCTTGCCACGATCCGCACCGCGTCAGCCGCCGCCTCACCACCGTCGAGGATGAGCGACGCCGCCTGCGCGTCGAGCGTCAAGTCACCTGCCGTGGTCGCCAGCGTGGAGGCTGCGCCGCCCGTCAGGGACACCGTGCCCACAGTCACCGTGAGGCTGCCAACCAAGGCGAGCGTGTCCGTGCCGGAGTTGTAGGTCAGCTGGGTGTCGCCAGCGATGGCGCTGCTCGTCGACCAGAACGCGACTTGGTTCGCGGTGCCTGAGCCCGTGACCATCGCAGGAGCGTTCTCGTAAGACCAAGCTGCGACGACATCGCTGTTGAGGCCACCGAAGGCAACGATCGAGAGGTAGCCAACGTCACCTGCCGCAAGTGAAGAAGGACCAGTGGCCTCAGACCCCAACCACGTCCAACCCGCAGGCCAATTGAGCGTGCGAGTCGTTCCATCACACTGGACTCGAACCGAGGCACCACGACCGTTCCCGAGCCCGGTCGTCGAGAAGGTTGCGTTGCCGTTGAGGGTGACCGAGTTGTAGATGGGCTTGATCGGGTCGGTGTCGATGGTGATCGCACCACCCGCCGCCAGAGGGTTGAACCGATCGAGGGTGAGGTTGTAGCTCTGGCCCAAGTCGTCTTGGAAGTAGGGCCGAGCGTCCGCTGCCGAGTTCGCCCACAGCTTGCCGAACGCCGTCGTTGGGAGGGTCGGCGCTGCACCCTCTCCGATGGAGATGACGCCTGAGACCGTCAGCTTCTCGTTGGTGCTGTTGGTGCCAATACCGAGCTGGGCGGCTCCGTCGTTGTAGAACAGCTGTGCAGCCACGCCGCCAAAGACGCCGCCGTTGTTGTACTGGACCGCGCCGTCGGTGCCGCCCGGAGTGCTTGCAGCGTCGACATATGCCTTGGTCGCGGCGTCGTGCGGGAGCGTCGGGTCGGCCATGTTCCGCAGGCGCGAGTTCTCCGTCCGGATGTCGTAGACGCTGGTGTTGTCAACACCGGGCAGGGTCCACGCCGTCGCAGTCGTCAGCACCGTGGCAGTGTTCGATGCGATGACACGCGATTGACCGACACCCGTGCCTGCCGTGATCTGCACGACGTTGCCAGCGAAGGCGTTGACGCCGAAAGACGCACCGGAGTCGGTGAGAGTGCTCGCGCCGCCTGACGTTGCAGTTCCCGTAGCCGCCGACACACCGTCCATCACGATGTCGGAGACGATGGTCGAAACGAGCGTGACGGTGTCGGGGCCATCAACGCCAACGACACCGAAGGTCACGTCGCCTTGGAAGGTCGCATTCGTCTGGAAGGTCGTGCCGGGGACCGTCGAGATGCCGCCGTCCAGAGCCACCGGACCGGGGAACGAGGTCGTGATGCCGATGCCACCGATGGTGAGGGTTGCCCCCGCCGAAACGATCCCTGCACCGACTTGGAGGATGTCAGTCGAGAGGATCCGGCGCTGTGTTCCGCCATCGATAACGAGAGCAGTTTGATTTGGCATGTGGAGGGCCTTCTTTCAGTCAAGTCTGGGAGGAGGGACTGTGGAGGGAACGGGCAGCGCTAGACGCGCTCGAAGCGGGGGTCTGCGTCGAGGATCAGCAGAGAAAGTTCATCGACAAAGTCGAAGGGAATCTGCTCGCCGATCGGGAACCCCGTCGGATTCTCCAAGATGGTCGGAACCCCGTCCATCTTTGGGACGCAGAGCTTCTTTGTCGGGCCGTAGCTCTCGACAAGAGCGGGACGAGACGGTTCACCGAGGTACTTGAAAAAAGCCACGTAGACTCCAAGGGTGAAGACACGCGCATCGTAGAGCAGTAGAAAGAAAACGCACACACCTTGCATGGTTGACAAAGCCGGGTGTGACGAGATGTGAAAGGCAAAGTGACCTACCTGAAAGCAGTCTGTTCAACTTGCCTTGGTGTGGACTTCCTTCATCCACCTCCGCACGAGGATCGCGAATCAGTCGTATGCCCGGGCTGCACGCGAGTCATCCCCTTGAGACAGCCTGTCCGGGTGGAACGCCACTCCGCGACGCGAGGCATGTCTCCCCCAGAGTTGATCCCAACGCCCCGCCGAGAGCGGGATGGAGTTTTCCGTGGCTAAGAAACCCGCACCCGCACTGGCAGCTACCATCGCACCTACATCCTCCCCGCCGACTGGGCACACCCTGTTCGAGTATGTCGCCAAGGTGGTGCGGGTCCTCGATGGAGACACGGTCGAGGTCGACATCCAGAAGGACGTGGGGTTCGGAATCCATATGGAGATCCGAAAGCAGGTGCGGATGCTCGGCATCAACGCGCCAGAATCGTCCGGGGCGACCGCGAAGGAGGGTCTGGCCAGCAAGGCCCTGCTCTCGACGCTCCTCGTCCCCGGAACGGCCATCCTGATGAAGACGGCGAAGCCAGACCCCAAGGACAAGTACGGTCGGTTCCTCGCCACCCTCTGGCTCGACGGGCTGAACCTGAACGAGCACATGGTCGTGGCCGGTGCCGCTGTCGCCTACGACGGCGGGAAGCGCTGAGGGTTCCGTGTTACAGGAGGGCGTATGGTTGATGAAGACGAAGTCAGGCGTGTAGCGACCGAAAACATCGCCCTCCAAACAGAGGTCAGCCGCCTGAAATTCCTTGTCGACGGACTGACTTCCGAGATGGAAGCGCTGCGGACGCGTTCAGTTGAGTGGGAGCAGTTCTTCCACGAGCACAAGGCGTCGCGGGACGAAGGCTACGAAGCTGCGCGATCTCGGTACTGGCCCAAGGTCGAGGCTGCCAGAGCCGACACAGACCTGCTGAAGAAAGCCCTGCTGAAGCTCATCGAAGCTGCACGCGATGTTCCTCCGACAGCGGCGTTGGGGTCGATGATCGTCAACAGTGAGTTCTCTTTGACCCTTGTGGGCCGAGAAGCGCCTCCCCAGACCTGACGAGGACCATATGGACCTGAACGAGTACCAGAAGGCCGCTGCGCGCACTTCGTCCCGCCCCATCACCAAGCTCTCGATCGCCGTCAGTGCGATGGGCCTCGCCGGTGAAGCCGGAGAGGTCGTCGACTTGCTCAAGAAGGAGATCGGCCACGGGCACGACGCGGACCCTGAGAAGCTGTCGAAAGAGTTGGGCGACGTGCTCTGGTACCTGTCCGACCTCGCCACGCTGCACAACCTGTCGCTGGACGACATCGCGCAAGCGAACATCCTGAAGCTCCTGAAGCGGTACCCAGACGGGTTCAGTACCGAAGCCAGCCGGAACCGCACGGAATGAACGACACACAGTCCGCTCTGGAAGAGCTGCACGGTCGGGCAAAGTTGCTGCTCAAGCAGTCCAAGAAGGACCAGCTCTTTCGGCTCAAGCAAGCCGAGGCCAAGAAGCAGGCTGCCGCAGGGAGCTTGTTCATCGAGCTTGCGGAGGCGGTCTCAGACCCTGAAGACCAGAGAGACCACCTCACAACTGCAGCGGCATGCTTTGCACGCGCGAAGCGGCTGTGCCGAGACGTGATCCGCCAGAAACCGGAGCCCGCATGTCCAATCGAGTGACATCGTTCGTCGTGACCATCGGATTGAAGATCAATATCGAGAACCCGGAGCCTCCAAAGTGACCAGACCTTCGTGGGACCAATACTTCATGAGCATCGCGCACACTGTCGCCACGCGCTCACCGTGTGTGAAGCGACAGGTAGGTGCGGTGCTCGTCTCCGAGGATAAAGCGCTCCTCGCCACGGGCTACAATGGACCGCCTCGCGGTGCGCCTCACAGGGACGACAAGACCTGCGTTCGCATCGGCATCCCCAGCGGAACCCAAGCCGACGTCGTCTGCTGCGCACACGCGGAGAGCAACGCCATCGCCCAAGCTGCCCGCCACGGCGTGCCTGTGAAGGGAAGCACCCTCTACGTCACCACGAGCCCTTGTGCGTGGTGCGCGAGAGGAATCATCAACGCAGGTGTGGTCCGAGTGGTGCGCGAAGGAGCGTACAACGACCCCATCGCCGCTGGCGTGTTCGCTGAGAGCGGTGTTCCGGTCGAGGAGCTTCCAGCCGTGCCGGTTTCGCCTGAGCTTCAGAAGCTTGCAGCCTGCATGAGTCTTCCAGCGGGTTCGGGAATGGCTGAGATCAGCGCCGATATTCAGCGCCTGCAGACCCGCACCCGAGCGATCGACGAAGTCGAAGAGCGGGAGATCCTCGAACGGAACATCGACAGCATCAAGAGCAGCCTCGAAGAGATCGAACACCACACGAGCGACCTCGACGGCACGGTGTTCACAGTGCAATCCTCAAAAGGAGCCACGACCCGTGCTGCCATCACCCTGCGAGAGTCCAATCGCATCCGTGAAACGCTCGGAAAGATCTGGGGCAACTCTGCTTGGTACAATAAGCCTGACACCGAGGATTCGGCGTGACACCGAACGAAGTCCAACTCAAGGCTGCGCTCAAGCTCGCGCGCGAGTGGCTCATTGAGTTTGCTCCGGCAGGGCACGAGGATCGATGCCAGCGCCTTCGCGACACTGGGATTCCGGGATGCCGATGCACCTTCGACGTCTTCCAAGCAGACTTGAAGGTCATCGACGCGGCGTTCTTCGCCGTGAACCATGAAGAAGGGGAGCTACCATGACGACAACAGAAGACCGGAGCGCAGCGGCTTGCTTCTACCTGCGAAAGCACACTGGAGTAGTTCAAGACTGGATTGACAGTGACGTAGACGAAAACGACCGAGTGGACGAAGACATCAAGGCCCTCGCGGTCTTGCTGGCCGAAGTCCGGGCATCCGGGGCTGCGGCGGAGCGAAAACTACACCCGAAGCCCGAAGCTGCGGTCGTCACGCTCATCGAGACAATCGACGACCTGCACAAGAAGCTAATCGTAGCACAGGAAGAGATCACCGCTCTGAAGCTCGTTCCAGTTACTTCCCAGCCATGACCAAGAAGCTCTACACCGTGAAGATTAGCTTTGAGTACGCCTGCTTTGCAGAGAGCGTGCAGGACGCTTTGCGCTTCAAAGAAGAGGCCCTCCACGACGACGGCGAACCATCAGCAATCGCGACTTTGGCGGTCACGGGCCCGGTCCCCTGTCGCCCTCGTCGTTTTGAGGAGTGCGGACGCCCTGAGAAGTGTGGTCTGTGCGGCTTGCTCGTCACACCCGACAGTCCGGTCGGGCTTCTTCCCGTTGCGTTGGATGAGGACGACGCTCGTATTGCACGGGCGCAGGTCGCTCATTGGGAGTGCATCGTGAACCCAAAGAACGCCGATCTGCTGGAGAGACTGGAGGTCGAAATTGTCCTCGACTGAGGTCACCATCCTGCGCATGCAGATCGCCGACTGCCAGCGCGACTTTGACGAGTTGACGTTCGAGGTCGAGCGCCGTGATGCAGCACTGCGCGCCATAGCCGCTCATCTCAGCCTCGCCGACGACACGCCGATGCAGGTTCTCGTCGACACCGCCTTGAAGATGATCGAGCTGGGCCTGCAGAAACACTTGGACGACCACTCGCTGCCCGACTCGGGCTGACGGAGCCTCTGTGACGTACCCCTACCCCTCAATGGCGACCGAACCACCCAGCTCCTCAACAAGCGCCTTCGGAGGGTGTTCTCGAACGACAAAGGGAGAGGCTGCCATCTCCCTCGTCATCGCTCTCAGCCGGGCCGGGGTCATCGCGGGGCTGGTCTTCGGGCACGTAGCCGGTCGTGAGGCCAGCTACGCTGCCGAACCGACTATCCGAGCTGGCCTTTGATTTGTGCCTTCTTGATGGCTGCGCGCCCTTCAAGCAGCATCGCGCGGACTTCCTTCTCGCCCATGCCGAGGTTCAGGCCATCTGCTTTGGTGTCGAGCATGACGACCTTGGCCCAGTTGGCGTCTTCGATGTGCTCGCGGTCCTGCGCTGCCAGCATGTTGCTGATGGTGCCCTCTGCGCGATCGATCTTCGTGAAGGGCGGCTTGCGCGGCTTCGACTCGTTGGGGCTGCGGACCTTGAGGCCCAACACAGGGACACCGTCGTTGGGATTGGCCCAGCCCTCATAGTCAAGCGCAAAGTTCATGCGGACGCCACCATCCTCGTAGAGGTCGCCGTCGATCTCAGCCATGTCGAAGATCGGGAGACACATGCTCGCGAACAGCCGGATGGGAAGGTCGCCTGACGTCCAGACCTTCGACTCCCCCTTCGTCCAGTTTGTTGTGACGATGTGCAGCTTCGAGTGACCGTCTTCGACCTTCGGGTGGAGGTGCTTCTTGAAGACCTTGAGCAGTCCGTCCTTCGTGTAGAGCCCCGCCTGACCTCCGAACGGAAACCAGTTTTTCGTGAGGAACGTGCTGGGAAGGAGGGTCAGCGCCAGCGACTCCAGTTCCGCGCTGGTCTTGAACTTCGCAGCAGCAGCAGCTGTGACCGCGCCACCTGACGCACCGACCATCTCGGGGAACGTGAACCCCAAGTCCAGCAGTTCGCAGACTGCGCCGATCTGAACCGGGTACCGCGTTCCAGAGCCAGACAGAACGAGCTTGAGACGCTTCACTTGAACCTCCGTTGAAAGACACGGCACCTTACGTGCCCTTCTGAAAGTTGGCGAGAGGCTTTGGTTTTCGTGTTACGTCCGCCCGGAGTAGGGAACCCACGCATGCTTGCTGTTTGGAATAACGTCGTCGAGTGGTGGTGCCTGCGGAAAACGACGCGGTGTGCGCGTTGCTCCTATGACGCGCCACGTCGCATCCTCAAGCGCGATGGTCGCTTTGTTGTCGACTGTATGGGTTGCGACATCTCTGGAAAGCCCGGAGACACCGAGGCCGTCGCGGTCCACAACTGGAACACGGACAACAGAGGTACATCGTGAGCGGTGGAAGCTGGGACTACGCCTACGGGCGCATCAACGACATCGTCGATGCTCTTCGCAATCAGACGACAACCGGAGGCCAGAAACTTGAACTCAACAACCACCAGATTGAGCAGCGCCAGAAGCTCTCCGACTTGATGGAGAAGGTCTCAGCCGCCTTGCGTGCGATCGAATGGGTCGACAGCTTCGACAGTAGCTACCCCCGAGACACCAAAGCCGTCGAAGAGGTGTTCGCAAGCCAAGGGCGCATCCCCAAGATAGAACTTCGGCATGACGACAAAGGTCTTCTGGACGAAGTGGTGGCCCGTGAAGCGACGCTTCACATGGAGGACATGGGTTCCTCGTGGTCGATCCTCATTGACGCGGGCGCCGATCATCTCAATCTGTCCATCGGAGGTCGCCTCAAAAGACCCCTTGTCATCGAACAGTCCGGATCTGTGATTTCCACTCACCCAAAACGCTAGCCACGAGACCTGCCCATGCCTGTTCAGAACGCTGTCATCGCCCACGCCCACGAAGCCATCGACAAGCTGGTGGCCCAGCTGCAAGCCGACGCCATCCAGCATAGTTTTCAGCTGGACGCCCTCCAGACTATGAACCGCGAACTCACCGCAACGAACGCAAAGCTGCTCGCAGCCAACGCCGAGCTGCATGAAGAGACGTCCCGGTTGCAAGCTGAGATCGAGGGCAAGGCGGCACTCCCTGATGCCTCGGTCAAGGCACCACGAAAGCTGAGAGCGCCCAAGGCGCCCCCAGCTCCCGTCGTTGACGCTGACCAGCCCTGAGTCAGCGCGAGCGCAGGAGCTTGATCGCCGTCAGCACATCGTCGAGAGTGACGTGCGACGATCCCAGCAGGCTCTCGTCGCCGAGCCAGAAGTCAACCTCGACGTCCTTCGGCGACGTGGCTTCGAGGTTGACGGAGTCTTTGATCTGACTGCCGCTGCTCAAGCGCTGGAAGGTGACGGTGAGATCGGGGTCAGTCTTTTCAGTGGCCATTGGAGACTCGTTTCTTGGTGGCGGTGGTACGGGCGAGCTTCTGCTCGGCGCCGAACATGACGCTCCAGATCTCGCCGTAGAGGTGAGCGCGGTCGTAGCCCTGCACCTTGCCAACCATCGACTTGAAGTTGTCGTAGGTGACATCCTCGGACATCAGTGCGGCGACCTTCGCCCACTGTCGCTTCCCGACGTAGATGCGATAGGGGTAGTCGGAGTGCTCCTCGACAACGACGTCGGGCATCTCTGGGAAGTAGAGCTGGTGCAGGCTCTCAAAGTCAGCAAGGACGCGGGTCCGGACACACACCTCGCCGACGCCTCGACCTTGGGACTTCTTATCGACGACGCTGAAGAATCCTGCCCTTGAAAAAATCCACAAAATACACCTGATTTCTGCTGTTCACAGCTTCTTGGGTTTTCGTCCTCTACGCGACGGAGAAACAATCAGTGGTCCGCCGACATGCGCCCATCTTTCGTTGCGCTTGATGCCTTCTATGCATGAACGAGTAACACCGAACTCCGCAGCTATTTCAGCGATCGTCTTGGAAGATCCTCGGACCCGGCGAGCGGCGTCAGAAGTCAGCTTCGCACGCGGATTTCTTTCTCCTTGAGGAGTTCTCCCGTTGCGCCGGGCGTCAGCTGCGTTGTCTGTCTGCGATGCGTATCTCAGGTTCGCCAAGGCGTTGTTGTCGACGTTGTCGTCGTAGTGGCACACCACGCTGTGTGGAGGGCGTGGTCCGACGAAGGCGAGCATGACAAGATGCGCGAGGTGCAAGACTCGCTTCCCCAGCCTTCCGTTGTTGAGGCTGATAACCACGACGCGACGTTTGGTGACGCCTACGAAGGCGTTTATCAGGCCCAGCTCTCTTGGAGACGCATCGAGATGGACAGAGCTACTCCCGTAGCCCTGTCGCTTGAAACTGAATACGCGCCCGAAGTCGGTGACGAAGTAGCCGTCCCAACCCGGAATAGGCTGCTGGTTCTCGCCCGGTTGCAGGTGATCGGTGTGCATGTGGACCTCCGCCGACAGCCTAATCACCACGCTGCGCGAGAGCCACATTTTCCTAGCCTGCTTTCTGCCTCTCGGCTGCACCGCAAACGTGCGGTAGACGAGATGTAACTCCTGTTTTGGAAGTTCCAGATCAGCTCATTTGAACTCAGAGGTCTGTCTTGCTTGAGTTGCGCGCGGTGGCTTTTCTGGACGGAGGCGAGGTTGCGTTTGTGGAAGAGGCTGACGCAGACGCGTTTGGCCTCTATCTCGTCGAGGATGACGTGCTTGGATGGGTCGCTGACTTCTCGGACTACGGCTGGGCATTGAAGTTTTCTACGCTGTACGCAGAGGAGACAAACATCGACCTGATTGACCGCGTGCGGGCCCTGATCTCCCAGCTGGTGTGATCGCCGAAAGTGATCCGTCTGGACCATACGGTCCTCAAAATAGATCCCGGATCCGCCGGTTTTCATGGGGAAAATGTTTCGCTTATATGGCTTCGTGTAGCCGTATTTTTCGGTTACTTGGCGCACTGAACGCAAGCGTTGACTCCAATGCGGATCGCGCTATGCTGGCCGAAGAAAGTCCGGGCGCCTGACGGATCAGGCCCACGAGACGGAGGCAGACATGACCAGCACCAAGTCCCGCGCCGAACACCAGACCGCCAAGTTCGGCGTCACCTACAACGACGCGATGAAGGAGGCGATGACGGTCGCGGCCCGAGCCGCCCGCCGCCACCACAAGTGGGTGAGTTGCGCAAGCGACAAGGACGACCTCCTCGCCGCTGCCTACGAGGGGATCCTCCTCGCTTGGCGCGCATGGCGCGGGCCCGAGGTGAGCGCATGGAGCTACACCGCATGGATCTACGCGGAGCTGTACGCCCGCCGCGAGGCCAACCGCCGCAAGTCAGTGGTGAGCACGAGATCGGGGTCATACAACCAGCACACTGGCCGACAGGCGGTTCGCGACGACTCCCTCCTGCAGCAGAACGAAGACGGCGCATGGGTCGACGCGGACCTCAAAGACGCCCGTCCCCTGCCTGCCCAGCAGGTCGAGATGATGGAGACCCTCCGCGTGATCGGAATCGCCCTCCGCGAAGCAATCCCTGCCTGCGCAGGGGAGCAAGTGGCTCTCGCCAACGACGTGATCACGCAGCGCATCCTGATCGATGTCGCCCAGAGCGCCGCAAGCATCGCCAGCAAGCACAAGGTGACCTCAGCGACGGTCTACAAGATCGAGACCGCGCTGCGCGGCGCACTGGCAGCCACTCTCTGAACAACAGCGGGTCGGGTGAACAACCCGGATCCGAGTTACTCCACCAACAGAGCGGGACGGTTCCCGCCGACAATAGGAGACGCCATGAAGAGCAGCATCGTCCGCCGCACCGCCATCCAAGCCATCCTTGCTTCCCCGATCCACGGTGCCATCGCCGCCGTTCCCAGCCTCGACCTCAACCGCGAGGAGGACCAACGCCGCACGATGCGCGCAGCGGTCCATGTCGTCGCGGGCCTCCTGCTGGAGAAGGGCGCCAACCCCAACGATCTCGCCCAAGCCTGCCTTGAAGCCATCACGAAGGAGATGCAGAACCTGCAGGACCAACACGAGGGTGACGGCACCTTCATGCAGGCTGGCGCTGACGCCTGAGCCGCGCCCACAAACGAAAGACCCCGGACCATACGGTGCCGGGGTCTTTTCAATTCTGCTCGTAGCGAGTCCGAGAAAACTCAGTCCCCGATGGGGGAAGGGACGACTGCTGCTGGGATGCCCGGGCAGAGGATCATCGTGACCTCCACCTTCGGGTCGCACTGACGGAGGCCCAGCGTGTCGTCGTAGGCGTAGCCATAGGCCGTGCTGTGGCAGGCCGCGTGGACCGCCTCCACATACTTGGTCTTCACGACCGGCCCACCGCTGCAATGAGCAGGGGAGATGGGCGGGGTCGGGCAGCAGTACGGGGCTGGTGCGTCCGCAGCCGGGGGCTGCTGGCCTTTGCCACCGAAGGTCGGGTACGTGAGCGCCGCGCACGGCGAGAAGCAGGCCCCGGCTTCGCCAGCGACCCGGAGGTCAACAGCCGAAAACTCGGGGTGCTGCTGCGCGAGACCCTGCGAGAGGTTCTCTGACGTCGGACACTGGTTCAGGTCAAGACCAGAGCAGTCCACGTCCATGCATCCGTTGGACTCAGTGGACGCTTCGATTCGGAACGGCATGGTGTAGCCGTCGACAGCGGACGCGTTCCAGAAGGTGTTGCCGACAGGACTGCCTTGCTGCGTGATTGCGCACTTCGTCTTGTCGGCAAGTGAACAACCCCACGTCGCTTCCAGTTTTGAGTCGACGGGAGGGGCGCAGCCATTGACCGGACAAGGAGGAGACGACTGCCCGACCTTGCAGTTGTTGCCGGTGTCGTCACAGCCGGTCTTCGGCCAGTAGCGCGTTGATGGAAGGCCAGCGTCTGGGATCGGGTACGTCGCGGTGTCGCCCTTGGCGAGCTTCGTCGTGTCTGGCGAGCCGGTGTGTCCCTGCTGTTGAATCCACACCGTGTCGGCGCACTGGTTGAGGACTTTGAGTGAGCGCCCCACGAGAGGCGCTGGGCCCGCGTCAGGTGCTGTTGGGGATGGGGAAGGAGCCGGAGGCGCTGGGCACCCGGCGA
>Ga0247841_10000600_pt1 | contig 91503 bp, 105 predicted proteins | sample LaCruzMarch2015__2_FD_192410 | JGI IMG/M metagenome (GOLD analysis project Ga0247841, IMG submission 192410) | Freshwater microbial communities from meromictic Lake La Cruz, Castile-La Mancha, Spain - LaCruzMarch2015_18m | ecosystem: Environmental > Aquatic > Freshwater > Lake | place: Spain...
GATCTCGGTTTCGGCGATCTCCCGGCGCATAAATTTCGGCGAGGGGATAATGTATTTGTTTTTCTACTTGTTGTTCTTCGTAAAGTTGCTGGATATATTTTAATTTAAAAATAATAAATAAAACCATGGGAATATTTGATGTTTTCGATAAAAAACCGCCGTCATCCGCTCCGCTTGGTAGGGCCAGCGGCTGGACTCCCGGTGCCGGATTTGACGCACGCAAGTTAAACAACGATGCGTTGCGCTCGCGGATCAATCCCGCTTCCGGGTCGGTAAAGATGGGGCAAAACAAGATGGATCCGGCAAAAAGAGTGGAGCAATTAAAGAAAGACAAAGCGGTGGGATCGGTATTTGGCGGCCACAATTCCGCGCGGTTGAAAGACGTGGGCCGGAGCTTGATCGGCAATGACGGGATGAAGAAAGTATTTGGAGACGCCCGCACCGACAAGAAAAAGGAGATTGTCGCGAATATGTTCGGGAAAAAGGAGGGGTATGTCAGAAAAGAAGAGATTTTAAAAATGAAACAGGCGATAATGGAGCGTAAGGTGGAAAGGATAAAAGGTTTGAGTCCGGAGATGAGGAGCAGGGTCAAGAACAATTCGGAAGCGAGCCGGGCAATGCTCGGGGCACTGGACCAGATGCTTAAAGGAAGCAAGAAGTAAATATTATTTTTTTCGCGTTGGGCTTGGGTCCGGCTAAATAAGCCGGCAGAATGGCGCCTATGTTCGGTTATTGCGCGCGGCAAGCTTGCAAAACACCGGGTGATGCGGTAATTATAAGTTCGTCGGGAGGTTTTTTGTTTGGCGAGCAGTATATTATTTATAATTAGATGAGCAAATTCATTAAAATATTGGTCATTTTCACCCTGGTTTTGGCCGCGGTCGGTTACGGTTTTTGGCGCAAGAACATTTATTCGAAAGAAGAATTGAAGCTGGAAATGATCGGCCCCAAAGAAGCCCAGCTGGGGCAGGAAGTCGAATATGTGGTCAAATACAAGAACAATGGCGAGTTCAGATTGGAGAATCCTACGCTTATCTTCCAAGCGCCGGATTTTTCCATTAAGGACGACAAGATCTATACGCAGGAGGTGATCGACGCCGACAAATTGGGCGGCGCGATCTATCCGGGCGAGGAGCGGAGCGTTTCGTTCAAAATGCGGCTTGTCGGCAAGGCGGGGGATGCCAAGATTGCCAAGGCCAATCTTGCGTACCAGCCCAAAAATTTGAGCGCCCGCTACGAATCGAACACCACGTATACTACCGTGATGAAGGATGTGCCGCTGGATCTTGATATGGACCTTTCATCGACGGTCGAAGCGAATAAGAATTTTCATTTCCGGATAAATTATTTTTCCAACGTTGACTGGCTGCTGACAGATTTGCGGGTCAACGTGGACTATCCTTCGGGATATGCCTTTTCCCAGGCAACGCCCAAATCGTTGGATAAGAATGAATGGGTGATACCGGTCTTGAACAAAAACCAGTCGGGGATCATCGATGTAACCGGCCAGCTTACGGGAGATCTTGGCGAAGGAAAAGTTTTCCGGGCGCGCATCGGAATGTGGAAGGACGGACAATATCTGCCGCTAAAGGAGATCGAGAAGGGTACCAAGATCGTCAAACCGACGGTATCGATCCGCCAGACGGTCAATGGTGATGTGAACTATGTCGCCAAGCCCGGAGAGTGGTTGCATTACGAAATATACTACAAAAACATCAGCGACAGCGAGCTTTATAATCTGGTAATGGTGGATAAGCTTGACGGAGGTTTATTCGACTTTACCACAATCCGGTCGGATACCGGCAGTTTCCAGGGAGGGGACAGTTCGATCGTTTTTGACTGGAAGCAAAATAATAAACTGGCTTATTTGCCGACAATGGACGAAGGTAAGACCGAATTCTGGATAAAATTAAAGGATGATTTGAGCCGTTTGAGCCAGCCCGAAATTACCAATAAGGTGATGATCGGCCCGGCGCGGGAAGATTTCGCGACAAAGATCAGCTCGAAATTGGAATTGGCGCAAAAAGTTTTTTATAATGACGAGATCTTCGGAAACTCGGGACCGAATCCGGCGCGCGCCGGATCGGCAACCACGTATACGGTGACGTGGCAGGCGAAAAACTATTATTCCAACGTGAAGGGAGTTACCGCCCGGGCGGTGTTGCCCGCCGAAGTGGCGTTCAACAGCGATAAGGTTTTCCCCGAAGACCAGGCCGGGAAGCTGACGTATGACAGCACCACCCGCGAATTGACGTGGAACGTCGGGGATATGGCGGCCGGCCAGGGAACGTTATCCAGCCCGCTCAACATCTCTTTCCAGGTGACCCTTACTCCGGCCGATTCCCAAGTTGGAGGAAAGGCGGGTATTATCGGGCAAGTTTTGATGAAGGGTGACGACAGTTGGACCGATTCGACATTGGAAGCAACCGCACCGGCGATAGATACCGCGTCGCTTTCCGACGGAGGAATGACGCCGGAGCAGGGGATCGTGCAGGCGAGATAATAATTCGAGACCGTTGGACAATTGATCTCTAAAATTAACTACCCCACGGCAAACGATGGGGTAGTTTGCAAGATCGAACGATTTTCAAGCAGGTAAAACCGTAATTGTTCCGAGGTTTAAATTTAAAAATATGGAAGATTTGCAAAATTTAATTTCATTGGCCAAGCGCCGGGGTTTTGTGTATCCGTCGTCGGAAATTTACGGGGGCTTTGCCGCGGTATACGATTACGGCCATTACGGCGCGCTGCTTAAGAACAATATCCGCGACGCGTGGTGGCGCCATATGGTGCAGCTGCGCGAGGATGTTGTCGGTTTGGATAGCGCGATATTCATGCATCCCACTACCTGGAAGGCATCCGGGCACGTGGACAGCTTCGATGACCCCCAGGTTGATTGCAGGAAGTGCAAGGCGCGCTGGCGCGCGGACCATATCTTGGAGGCATTCAATGTCAGTGCCGATAAGCAGCCGTTGGAATTCCTCAATGCCGAATTGGATAAATTGAGAGCGAGCAAATCGCTCAAATGCGCCAATTGCGGTTCCACTGACTTGACCGAAGCCAGGAGGTTTTCGCTGATGGTGAAATCAAACCTTGGCTCGCCGACGGACGCGTTGAGTGAAGAAAACGTGGTTTATTTGCGCCCGGAAACTTGCGGTGGCATTTATTTGGAATATAAAAATGTTGTTGATACGATGCGGGTGAAGCTGCCTTTCGGCATCGCCCAGGTGGGGAAGGCGTTCCGCAACGAGATCGTGGCCCGGCAATTCATTTTCCGGACGCGCGAATTCGAGCAGATGGAGATGCAGTATTTTTTGCATCCGTCGATGATGTTGGACAAATACGAAGAATGGAAAAAGACCCGCTGGGAGTGGTATTTGGAATATGGCATGACCGAGGCCGATATCCGGTGGTATAAGCACGAAAAGCTTGCCCATTACGCTTCCGAAGCTTACGATATCGAATATAATTTCAAGGCGCTGGGCGGTTTTAAAGAAGTGGAAGGCATCCACGCGCGCGGCAATTGGGATCTTTCGCAGCACGGCAAGTTTTCCGGTGTGGATCTGAGCTATACCGACGAAAAAACCGGGGAAAAACTGATACCTCATATAATGGAAACTTCGGTTGGTTTAAACCGCCTCATGTTTATGTTCCTGGATAAGGCGTACACCGAAGAGGCTGTCAACGGCGAAACGCGCACGGTGTTGAAATTGGACAAGCGCCTGGCGCCGATTAAAGTGGCGGTGTTTCCGTTGTTGAAAAATAAGCCCGACCTGGTGGCCAAGGCCCGCGAAGTGTATCGCGAGCTGCGGCAGGAAATGATGTGCGAATTCGACGATTCGGGCAATATCGGCAAGCGTTACCGCCGCCAGGATGAGATCGGCACGCCTTATTGCGTGACGGTCGATTTCGACACCCTGGAGAAGGGTGATGTGACGGTGCGCGACCGCGATACGATGGAGCAGGTCAGAATCAGCGTTGGCAGCCTTAAAAATTACTTTAAGGATAAGTTTGATTGCTCCAAATAGGCTAAAACGCTTTTTGCCGGGCAGCAGGCGGCGCGCGGCGCTTGCTGTTTTTGCTTTAATTTGTGAAAATATAGTAAAGCGGTAATCTAATCTAAAAAATATGGAAGATAACCAAAATGCCGGCGTCGATTTCAGTAATTATTTGAGCAATACCAAAAAAAAGGTAGTTACCCGCGGGTTATCCGATGAGGACAAGGCGAAAAAAAAGAATAAGGTTTACATAATAATCATTACTTGTTGTATCTTGACCATGGTCGCGCTTTGGACTTACTATCTGACACGGGGTTAGTAATCATAATTCATGGATATAAAAGAACTGTTGAGTTCGGGCAGGCAAATTTGGGGAAACCGGAAGCTGAGCCTTTCCCAGATAATTATCAGGATGGGTAAGGTTTTCGGCGACATTTGCCGGTACGCGCGCGATGAAAAAGAAACGGACGCGCCGACCGAATCGGAACTGAAAAAAGAATTGGGTAATATCATATTCTCGACTGTCAGGTGGTGCGATGATTTAGGTTATGATCCGCAGGAGTGTATCGATATCGCGATTGCCGCTCAAAGAGACTATCAGAAAAGCCGATCAAACGGCCAAATTATCGATATTGGATAAATGCTCTGCCCGGATTTAAAAAAATGGAAATAAAACAATTATTAATTAAATCAAGGCATATCTGGGGGGACGGAAAGTTGACGCTTTCCCAGATAATTATCAGGATGGGTAAGGTTTTCGGCGACATTTGCCGTTACGAGCGCAACGCCAAGATAACCGATCGCGCGGAAGGCGAGGCCGGCTTGAAGAAAGAATTGGGCAACATGATCGTTTCGACGGTTTGCTGGTGCGACGACCTGGGTTATGACCCGCATGAATGCATCGATATCGCGATCGCCGCCCAGGAAGATTATCAAAAAAATATTAAAAATGTATAAGAAAACAACCCTTCCCAATGGCCTGAGGATAATTTCCATCCCTTCGCAGAATACCAATTCGGTGACGGTAATGGTGTTGGTGGGAACCGGTTCCAAATACGAAACCAAGGAGGTCAGCGGCATATCCCATTTTTTGGAGCATCTGCAATTCAAGGGCACAAAGAAACGCCCGACGGAAATGGACATCTTCACGTTGCTGGACGAACTTGGCGGCATATCCAACGCGTTTACGTCGCAGGAGTGCACAGGCTATTACGCCAAGGTGCAGAGCAAAAAATTCGACGTGGCGTTCGACCTGATCGCGGATATTTTCCGCAATTCGGTCTTGCCCGCCGTGGAGATCGAAAAGGAGAGGGGAACGATCATCGAGGAATTGAATATGTTTTACGACCATCCGATGCGCCACATCTGGACGGTGTGGGGCGGCGTGCTTTATGGCGACCAGCCGGCGGGGTGGGATATCGGCGGTACCAAGGAAACGGTAAAAAGCATTACCCGTGAACAGCTTATCGATTACCGGAATTCAAATTATGTGGCGCAGAATACCATCCTGTGTGTTTCAGGAAAGTTCGATGAGGGCAGGATCCAGGATCTCGCGCGGGAGTATTACGGCGATTTTACTTCCAAGGTGCCCGGCGTTAAAGCTCCGGTCGTGGAAGCGCAGGCAAAACCGGAAGTTCTTGTTTACAAAAAAGATACCAAGCAGACGCAGATCGCGATCGGGGTAAGAGCTTTCAGCCATGCGTATCCCAAGCGTTACGCTTTGGAGCTTTTAAGCATAATCCTTGGTGGTATGAGCTCTTCGCGCTTGATGGAAGAGGTCAGGATAAAGCGCGGCCTGGCTTATGACGTTCATACCGAGCTGACGATGGATTCCGATACCGGGTCTTTGGCGGCGACGGCAAACCTGGATAGTACTCGCCTGGAAAAAGGCGTAGAGGTAATTCTTAGCGAATTTAAAAAGATCCGCGATGAAAAAATAGGCGAGGTTGAGCTCCGGAAGGCAAAAGACAATTATATTGGCAGAAGTTCGATCTTGCTTGAATCTTCGCACAGCAAGGGGCTGTTTTACAGCGAGCAAGAGTTGCTTGAGAATAAAATGCTTGAACCTGAAGAGATCTATGAAATGATCGAAAAGGTCAGTGTTGCCCAGATCCAAGAGGCGGCGCAAGATATTTTCAAGCCCGAAAAATTGAACATGGCGGTTATCGGGCCATACGAAAGCAATGAAAATTTCCTGAAGCTGCTTGAAGGCGCATTATAATATTCCAATTTGAATCTTCCGGCCGGCGGGCGAAGTCATAATATTTTAACTTATGGATATTTTTAATCTAAAAGATAAAAAAGGGCCGAATAATTTCGACATTTCCTGGAACTCGATCTTAAAGGTGGTCGTGATGGTTTTCCTGGTCTATTTTCTGTACCTTATCCGGGACATCCTGTTCTGGGTCCTGTCGGGATTGATAATTTCCGTACTTTTCAATCCGGCGATCGGGTTCATACAAAAATTAAAAATATCGCGGGGATTGGCGACGGGTCTTGTTTATTCGTCGGTTTTGACCGCGTTGTTTTTTATGGTGTATTGGGTGGTGCCGGTGTTCAAGAGCGAGATTTACCAGATATCATTGGGGTTCCCGCAGTATTTTGATTCGGTCGCGCCGTTCTTGTCCGACATGGGTTTTGAAGTGTTCCAAAGCGCGGATACTTTTTTTGGAGCCTTGCGCGGTTGGTTCATAAAGATGTCGACGTCCGGCCTTTTCGGATCGATTACGGCGATTTTTGGAGGCATGTTCCTTACGGCGACTATTTTCAGCCTGGCGGTTTTCTTTTCGCTTGAGGAAGACGGCGTCGAGCGTGCGATCAAGCTGATGCTGCCGAAAAAATACGAGGCGGCAGTGATCGGTGCCTGGGGCCGGACGCAAGTCAAAATTTCCGGATGGTTCGCGGCGCGCCTATTAAGCATGCTTTTTGTCGGAACGGCAGTGTCGCTTTTGTGCGTCGCGCTTGGGGTTGAATATCCGATATTCTTCGGGATATTGGCGTTTATTACCGACCTGGTGCCTTTTATCGGTCCGATTTTTTGCGGCGCGGTGATGATCCTGTTCGTTGTGCTGACCTCGTGGCAGACGGCACTGGCGGTGGCCATCGGCGTCATTATCATCCATCAGATCGAAGGCAATATCATAACGCCTTTGCTGACAAAGAAGTTCATGGAATTTCCGGCAACATTGGTTTTGATATCTTTGTTGATCGGAGAACGGCTGTGGGGGATAATGGGCGCGATCCTGGCAATCCCGTTGTTCGGTATTATTTATGATTTCACCCGCGAATTTTTGGAAAAAAACAAAGACTAGCCCGATTTTGTGAAACAAAATCGGGAAATTCGAAGCACGAATTTCTAATATTCGAAACAATGTTCGAATTTAAAAAATTAAAATTTATAAAACCGAATTCTGTTTTGGTAATTGAAAAATTAAATATTTGAAAATTGTTTCGGATTTCGAATATTCGGACATTCGAGTTTAAATTATTTGATATGCCAGGAATTTTATACATAGTTGCCACTCCGATCGGTAATTTGCAAGACATTACGTTTAGGGCCATAGACGCGCTGAAAAGCGCGGATTTGGTTTTATGCGAGGACACGCGCGTGGCCAAGGTTTTACTGGATCATTTCGGTATTGGCAAGCCGTTATTGAGCTATCACCAACATTCGGATTTGGAAAAAACATTGGAAATCCTTGAGATGCTGGCCGGAGGAAAAACACTGGCGCTGGTTTCCGACGCGGGCACTCCCGGGATAAGCGATCCCGGCAACCGGCTGGTCGATGAAGTTGTTAAAAAATTCGGTGATGATGTCAAAGTTGTCCCGATTCCCGGAGCCAACGCCGCAATCGCGGCGTTGAGTGTCAGCGGTTTTCCGACCGACAAATTTATTTTTACGGGGTTTCCGCCCGTAAAAAACAAACGCAAGAAGTATTTCGAAGACTTGGTCGCGAACGAATTTACGGCGGTATTTTACGAATCTAATTTCAGGATCATAAAAACATTGTCCGAGATCGACGGGCTGAATCCCGATAAATCGCGCCGCGCCGTAGTTTGCCGCGAACTGACGAAAACATTCGAATCGATTTACCGCGGCACGGTTGCCGAAGTCATCGAAATGATAAAAAAAGATCCCTTGAAAGGGGAGTTTGTGGCGGTTCTTGAGGGAAAATAAATCTAACAAATGCTTAGTATTAAGCAATTAAATAATATACGCATATCGTTATTGTTCGCTGGCCTCGTTTTTTCTTTGATGATTTTTGAGAGCGGCCAATATGGTATCGGTTTGAAATTGATCGACAAGCTTGGGTGGCTTATTGTGTACATATTGCCGTTCTTTATCCTGGAGAGTATCGTAAGGAGAAATTTTATTCGAAAAGGGCGCAAAGTAAAAATATTTTTAGATAGCTTGACGGTATCTTTATTGTCGACTTTTTTATGGGGTTTGGCGGTTTTTATTTATGATGACGGGCCGGCTACTGCGATGGGAGTTTTTTTTGGGGCGCCGTTTATTTACGCGATTTTTTTATGTATCAACCTGATATTTTCCGCAGTTGTTTTTTTATCGTTAGAAAATAAAAAACGTGGGCGCTTAAAAATCATTTATTTGGCAATCATTTTCCCGAGTTTGGCGTTTATGGTTTACGGTGCATTTAGCATGGCGCGCTGCGATTTCGCCGGTTGTGCCAACGGGGATTACCTTATTGCCCGTGCGATGAAAAGCGGGAATCCGGACGTATGCCAATTGGCCGCCGTTAGCAAAGGCTTTCATTTGCCGATATTATTAGCCCCATCCCATTTCGCGCCGCCGCCTTCGATCGGTGGCGTGAGCGATGACAGCTGTTACAATGAATTGGCAAAAAAGATCAATAGTCTTGAGGTGTGCGAGAAGGCCGGAGAGTACAAAGTTTTTTGCTACGAAGATTTGGCGGTTAATTTAGGTGATATATCGATTTGCGATAAGCTTCCTACGCGTCTGGAATGGGAGGAATTGCGTTATAAATATTCCGAGGCGTATAGAGAACACTGCTACGGTAATTTCTATTTTAAGAACGGCAATCGCTAACCAAATTATTATTGGTCCATAATTGTTTCGTTACTTGAGTTAAAATGTCAGATTTGCTACAAGTTAATATTATGGAAAAAAAATATTACATTACCACTACCTTGCCTTACGTGAATGCCAAGCCGCACATCGGTTTCGCGCTGGAGATCATCCAGGCCGATGTCATGGCGCGGTGGCAGAGATCCTTGGGAAAGACCGTTTTTTTCAATACCGGCACCGACGAGCATGGATTGAAGATCTACCAGAAAGCCTTGGAGCTGGGTAAAACTCCCCAGCAATATTGCGACGAATCCGCGGAATCGTTTAAATATTTAAAAGAAAAACTGGATCTTTCGTTTGATAATTTCATCCGCACCACCGACGAGCATCATGTCCAGGCGGCCCGGGAATTCTGGAAGCGATGCGATGCCAGCGGGGATATTTACAAAAAGGTTTACAAGGCGAAATACTGCGTCGGATGCGAACTGGAGGTAACCGACTCGCAACTGGTCAACGGAAGGTGCCCGATACATCCCAATAAGGACGTGGATATAATCGAAGAGGAGAATTATTTTTTCCGGTTCTCGAAATACCAAGCGCCATTGATGGAGCTTTATGCCGCTGATCCGGATTTTGTGGTGCCTGAAGGCAGGTTTAACGAAATAAAAAGTTTTGTCGCCGGCGGTTTGCAGGATTTTTCGATATCGCGCGTCAAGGAAAAAATGCCGTGGGGGATACCGGTTCCGGGCGACGACAACCAGGTGATGTATGTTTGGTTTGACGCGCTGGTCAACTATATTTCGTGCCTCGGCTGGCCCTCCTTCGCTGAAGCTTCGGAGGGCAAGCCCTCTAAATTTGAGGAATTTTGGGGAACCAAAAACAGCCGTAACGCGGTCCAGGTAGCCGGCAAGGATAACCTGCGCCAGCAGAGCGCGATGTGGCAGGCAATGTTGATGTCGGCAGGATTACCCAATTCCAAACAGGTTTTTATCCATGGTTTCATTACTGCCAACGGGCAGAAAATGTCCAAGTCTTTGGGCAACGTGATCGATCCGGTGGGGTTGGTCGATAAATACGGTACCGACGCGGTGCGTTATTTTATGTTGCGCGAACTGCCGCCAACCGAAGACGGCGATTTTTCCTACGAGAAATTCGAAGAGCGCTATAATGGCGATCTGGCCAAGGGGATCGGCAATCTCGCGGCGCGGGTAACCACGATCGCAAAAAAGAGCGGCGCCGTCGTTTCCGAAGAGAGCGCGTTAAATCCGGAAATGAAGCAAGAAATGGAGAGCGCGGGCAATATCATGACCGTGTCTTTGGAAGGATATAAGTTTAATGAGGCGCTGGCCGGGATATGGAAGCTGGTCAATTTTTGCGACAAATATATCGAAAAAACCCAGCCGTGGAAGACCAAGGATACGGCGGCGGTGGGGGACCTTCTGCTGGCGCTTGCCAAAATCGCCGGTTTTGTAGATCCGTTCATTCCGCAAACTTCGCGAAAGATAAAGAGCTTGCTTTCGGGCGGACAAACCGGAATCCTGTTCCCCCGGATTGACAGTGTTCCGCAAGGCTGATAATATGTTGCTATAGAATTATGAAAACCCAGGCTGTGTGCAACAATTGGTTTAGTTTCTATTTTAGCCAAACTCCGAGTCTGGGAATTTTTCGTTAGTAAGTTGTAGTCAATAACCAAAACAAAACGAAATTCTCCAGACCGGAGAGTTTTTTTGTTTTGCGCGATTTTTTTTGCCGTTTTGCCCCGATGTGATCGGGGCAAAACGGGAGGGAAAAATAGTCCTTTCCGGTATGGTCCTTTTAAAATTTAACAGGGATGATCTTGATGGATAAAGACAAAGATAAGGGAAAAGGAAGAATCGCAAAACCTGGCAAAGAAAAAAAGAGAAACAGAAAAATGGCGGGCAGAAGGGGAGTCCACCGCGATTTTACATAGCAACGGTAAATCAGGGAGGGATAATGATTAAGGTATTTGAGCGGTTTTCGGGCGTAATCACCAAACTGCGGCGGCCGAAACGGATGTGGGATCAAATCCATTATTTTGTTCCCGGTATACCGCGTTTAATGAGTGGCAATTTCTATGGTTTGAAATTCTATATGGAATTGCGCGGTTTGCTTGTTCCGCCGCCATGCGCCGATGGTGTTTATTTTATAGGCTCGGCAACGCTCGCCGAACCGATGATGATGGGCAACAGCATTGTCCATGGTGCGGTAAAGCTGGTGGGGCCGTCTTCGATCGGTCGGGAACAATGTTTGGCGGCGGCGGTAAAGTGGCTGACGGCCAAGCAATTGGCGGATATCAAAAGCGGCAGGTTGTTTGCCGCCATCGGAGTTTCCGGTGGGGATTCGCAAAGCATCATTACCATTGTTGTTGCCGTTGAAATAAATAAACCGTAAGGAGGTTGCAAAATGCATATATTGGGAAGCGCAAGGATAACAACCAGGAATCATCTCGGATATATTTTGAACCAGGGCGTGGAGGAAGGTATCTTCGCGGTAGCGATTTATCCGGAAGGGATTGTTGTCGATCCTTCGAGCAAAAGGAAGGGGAAAGTGGTTATATATGGCGGCAAGAAATTCGACGGCCACCGTAAAACCGTTACAGCGGCGCAATTGGTGGATCCTTTGGTTGCCGCCGCATCCGGATTTTCCGCGAAAGTGTTCGTAATGAGAAAATATCTGGTATGTATCGTAGAGAAATGCGGCATCGTGGCCAGGAACAGGATACGGCTCAAAAATGGAAAAATCGATTGGGCGTCTGTTTTGGGCAAGATTGCGGCCGCAATTAAAAGCGCCATCGGCCGTTACGCGTTAAAGATCGCAAAGATTGTCCAAATGTGTTCATGTCGGAAGCAATGTTTGGCGGCAGGAAAAGATGCCATTATGGCGGGCTGTGAAGGGAAACGAGATTTTCTCTTCCAGCCATTTTTTTATACGACAGGCTTGACGCGTTTAATGGATTTGATATACATAATTATATGAGCAGTCAAAACCGACAATCAAATAGTTCCATGTTGTTGGTCTTAAGCCTGGTCCTTATTATTGAGGAAGGTCTTTTGTTTGGCAGGAGTTGAAAGTGAAAAATAAGAACTGCCAGATAAAAGACCCTCTTGAATAGAGGATCTTTTTTTATAGTAATGCGGAACTTGTTCCGCAATTTAAAATAGAATAAGGAGGAAAGACTAATGGAAAACAATCCCGGTAAAGAAAAATATGTCAATGAGGACGGAAAAAGAGTTAGCGCCAAATTAAGAGAAGTTCCTGGGGCGGGCCGAGTTTTTAAACCTATTGGTTCCCCTGGAAAAAGTTGCATCTAAATTGGCTCACTTTATTTTTTTAAAGTGAGCAAGTTTTATTTTATAAGCTGTATTTGTTGCTAAAATTGAAAAAATAAGCCTGTTGGATTAGAATATAACATTATGGAAAATACAGAATTTACAATCCCGAAAGGGAAGAAGGTGGTATTCGTGGGGCGGTTCCAGCCGTTTCATAATGGTCATTTGGAAGCGATCAGGTGGGTCTTAAAGCAGGCCGGCGAGGTCAGTATCGTAATCGGCAGCATGCAGGAATTCGGCCAGGCCAAAAATCCTTTAAATTACCAAGAGCGCAAGGAAATTGTAACGCTGGCGTTAAAAGAGGCGGGCATCGGTAATTATAAGATTTTCGGATTACCGGATTTCCGTAACAACGCCGCATGGTCAAAAAAATTGCTTGAGATCACCGGCTTGGAGGCGAGCCAGGCGGTTTTGGTGTCTTTAAACGATTGGGCCCGTGTTAGCGCAAAAGACATCGGCATCGAGGTCGCGGACCATCCGGTATTTTGCGATAACCTGACGGCAACGCAGGTCAGGGATACGATGAAAGCTGATTTTGCCTGGGATGGCTTGGTTCAAAAAAGCGTTGCCAAACATTTAAAAGAAAATAATCTGGACAAGGTTATTGCCGCCGCGCAAATACTGCCCGAAGACAAAATCGTAGATTTTATCAAAAAACAGATGGAAGTGTCGGGAATGCAAAGAGTCGTCCTTGGGGTTTCGGGGGGTATTGATTCGGCGGTAACTGCGGTTTTACTGCAACGCGCCTTTAAGAAAAAGGCGTTGTTTTTCTGGATGACGTTTTTCCGGAAGTGCCCGTTCGGAAGGAATGTGGAAAGATTGGAAAAGGCTTTTAAAATGGAAGTTAAAAAAATTTATCTGGATAAGTTGTTGGAAAGCTACGTAAAAATTTTACCGTCCGGAGGCAATCTTGCATATGGGAATTTAAAATCCAGGATCCGCATGAGCGCCCTTTATTACCTGGCTAATTTAAAGAAGGCGCTGGTTGTCGGAACGACCAACCGCACCGAATTGGAGATAGGTTATTTCACCAAATATGGCGACGGGGGAGTAGATATCGAGCCTATCGCCGACCTTTACAAGGACGAGGTTTATGAAATGGCCAAGCGGTTAAAGATCCCCACCGAGATCATTGAGGTGGCACCAACCGCGGCGCTATGGCCCGGCCAGACCGATGAAAAAGAATTGGGGCTGAGCTACTTCCAGCTGGATACGGTTTTGAAATTGATGAGCCAGGGGTTTTCCCCGGAAGAGATTTGTTCGCTGACCAACACCGACCAAAAAAAGATGCAAAAGATAATCGACCGGAAAAATAAAAATTCCCATAAATTGGCGATGCCTCCGGTATGCAAGATAAAAAAATAAATAATTGATTATGGACTTTTTAAGTTCTTTGGTGGTGATCCTGGGTTTGGTGGTTTTCGAGATTGTCAACAGTATCGACAATGCCATCGTAAACGCCCATGTTCTCAAGACGATGAGCGCCAAGTGGCGCCGCATATTCCTTGTTTGGGGGATGTTTTTCGCGGTGTTCGTGGTGAGGGGCATCTTGCCGTTTTTGGTGGTTTGGTTGACTGTCCCCGGCATCGGCTTCGGGCAGGCATGGCAGGCGATGTTCTCCGGTTCTCCGGAAGTGTTCGAGGCTATTGATAAGGGCCGGCCGCTGATCCTGATGGGTGCCGGAGTTTTTCTTTTTTTGCTTTATTTGCACTGGCTTTTTCTGGAAGCGAAGAAACCGTTTTTCTGGATCGATAAGGCGGTAAAGGAAAATTACGGTATTTGGTTTTTCGCGTGCACGGCGGTTTTAATGGTGGCGTTGTTCTACGCGGCAAGTTATGATCCGATGCTTATGTTGTCGGCGGCGATCGGCAACGCGTCGTTTTTTATATTGTACGGTTTCCGCGAGCAGGCGGAAAAGCAATCCGCGCGGTTGATGGAAGGGGCGGCAGGAATGGGAGACCTTTCAAAGTTGTTGTATCTGGAAGTTTTGGACATGTCCTTTTCTTTCGACGGTGTTTTGGGGGCGTTCGCGTTTACTACCTCGATTCCATTGATCCTGGTCGGGAACGGTATTGGCGCGCTGGTTGTGCGCGAGATGACGGTCAAAGGAATAGACCGCGTGGCAAATTATAAATATTTAAAGAACGGCGCGATGACGTCGATCGGGGTTTTGGGGTTAGTTATCGTTATCGAGAGCTTTGGCGTTGAATTCCCCGAATTTTTGCCCACACTGGTGACATTGTCGATTGTCGGTTTCGCTTTTTGGAAATCGCATCTACTATTAAAGAAATAAAATCATGAAGCAGCTAATCGATACTCACGCGCATTTGAATTTGGAAGAATTTTCCGGAGATTGGAAGGAGGTGATTGACCGGACTCTTGAAAACGGGGTTTTTATGATAAACGTCGGAGTGAACTATGTCTCTTCGGCGCGGGCGGTGGAGATCGCCGGCGAGTTTGCCGGAGGCGTCTGGGCGGCAATCGGTTTGCATCCGGACAATATCGCGCCGGGTATCGCAAAGTCGTTTAAAGCCGGAGCGACGTCGGAAAGCGTCAAGGAGCCGGAGTTTAACGCGGCGGTTTACCGCCAGCTGGCGCGGTCGTCCGCAAAAGTCGTTGCCATAGGTGAAATCGGATTGGACTATTCACGCCTACCTAAAAACGAGATCGAATCGTCGCGGATCCGCGATAAACAAGCGGATATTTTCAGGGTGCAGCTGGAATTGGCCCGTGAGCTTGGGTTGCCGGTGATAATCCATTCCCGGAAGGCCCATAAGGATGTCATCAGGGTTTTGCGAGAATTCGCGGGCATGGGCGGAACCGTTCCGGGGGTGGTGCATTGCTTTACCGGCACCACCAAAGAGGCGCGGCAGTATTATGAGCTGGGTCTGCATTTCGGGCTTAACGGGATCATATTTAAGATCGATTTGGACGACGCGGTGGCGCAGATGCCGTCAGACAGGATATTATTGGAAACCGACTGCCCTTATCTTTTGCCGTTGCCAGAAATTGGGCGCAATGAGCCTGTTTATATTAAAAACGTTGCCGAGCGCGTTGCCCAGATCCGTAACGATTCCACGGATACGATCCTGGAAGTAGCTACGGCGAACGCGAAAAATCTGTTTAAAATATAATATTAAAACCGCCCTCAAGGGCGGTTTTAATGTCGGTTTGTGACGGAGCGGAGGAGGTGGGAATCGAACCCACAGACGGCTTTAAGACCGTCACAGGTTAGCAACCTGTTGCAATGCCTTTATGCGACTCCTCCTTGGAATCGATTAAAATCACATTCTCAATATTACATTTAAACCGCCGCCAGGTCAATGGATTGATTCCATAAAGTTTGCCGTGTTATGATAGGTTAAGTGTAAATTGAATTAATTAATAAAATTATGCTTTACGATGAATCCGATATGATTGTGCCGCGCGTGGAAATAAAAAGCGATACGGAGAATGTCGTGGAGACACACGAGAGGGTGATTTCCGATGAGAGCGTTGCCGAAGCGAGGGAAGGGGGCAGGCAGTCGATTTGGAATTTTTTTTCCGCCGCCGCGCAAAGGATCGACAGATTTATTTTGAGAGCCGGGGGCGCCGATCCGATGCCTATGGATTCCGGGCCGAAGCCTAGTGAAATTATTGATGAGTCTCATAATGGAGAAGAAAAGATCCTTGCTGTAATAGGGGTTAAAGAAACCAGAGTTGATCAGGTTAAAGGGGGGTGTCTTGCGTTGGAAAATCAGTTTAAGATTAGGGCAAAGAGGGAGTCTTCCAATTTGGTTGATAAGGTCGCCAAATTGAAATCGGGCGCGGCGGATAAAATGGACGCATTGCGAAGAAAAGGAGAACTTCTTGGGGCTGATAATGTGGGCAATACTGCCGAAATGACAATTCAAGAAATAATCGTTCCCGAGCCCTTTGACGAATCAGGCATTGATGAGGTTGATTCCGTAGATTCTCTGGGGAGGGCGGAGGCGGCGATGAGATTCATGGCGGAGCAAAGCGACGCGGCGCGCGAAGAGGCCGAAAAAGTGGTTGCCGAGCCTTCCAAAGTTCAAGAATTATTGGCCGTTAAAAAAAGGCTGGAAATAGAAAGCCGTAATTCTTACGAAGATTAAATTTTGGCAAACCAATAAATATTATGAATTTACAACAATTAAAAGACACCATCAATAAAGCCGGATTTTCTCCCGAATGCTTGGACCTTATCAACATGATAATCGATAAGGCGATCAAACGGGGGAGGTTGGAAAAGGAAGAAAGGGATGAGATTTACGGGATCATCGATATCGAGATCGAAGCGGTCAATATCGTTGATAACGCCAAAAAAGAGATTGCCGCCGCGCTAAACGATTATGCGGACGGTGTTGACGGCGCGATCCGCCAGGCCGCCCGGGAAATTGACGACCTGGATAAAAGCCTGTCGCCGGTACCGCCAAAACCGAATCGGGCAAATCAGTAAGATTAACAAACAAACATGTTTCTGTCCGCCGCGAGGCGGATTTGTTTTCCTTCCATTAATTGGCAAATTTATTATTTGTAAACCGCGCCTTTTCAGGGTGAGGGAGCAAATAATGAGGATTGCAAAGGAAACATCCTTTAACCTCGCCGTCGCGGCGGGGAATACCTATGGGAAAATATAATTTTGATTTAAAATAAACAGAAGCGGCGGATCTGTCGCGCAAATAAGATGTCACATAAAATTTACATATGGAAAAAGATCTGCAAAATATAAAAGGGTTGTCTTCGGGCGAAGTGGAGGAAATGTTGAGAACCGGCGGTTACAACGAGATACCATCGCAAAAAAAACGAAGTTTTTTCGTTATTTTCTGGGAGGTTATCAAAGAACCGATGCTTTTGCTTTTGGTGGCCGCCGGAACGATTTATTTTCTTTTAGGAGAACCCAAGGATGCCATGATGCTTTCCACTTTCGTAGTTTTCATCGTGGGAATAACTTTTTACCAACAGAGGAAGACCGAGCGGGCGATCGAGGCTTTGCGCGACCTGTCGAGCCCCCGGGCATTGGTGATCCGCGACGGCGCCCAGCGGCGCATCGCGGGGAGGGAAGTGGTGGTTGGCGATATCATTATCCTGCGCGAGGGCGACCGGGTGCCCGCGGATGCCGCGGTATTGGAATCGACAAATATAATGATCGATGAGTCTTTGCTTACCGGCGAATCGCTGGCGGTGACCAAATCGGTTTGGGACGGCGCGCGGCTGATCAAAGACGAGCGCCCGGGCGGCGACAATTTAACGTTTGTTTATTCGGGGACAATGGTGACGCGCGGCCACGGCATGGCCAAAGTTGTTGCCATCGGTGCGAATACGGAAATGGGAAAGATCGGCAAGTCGCTGCAGGGCATCGATGACGAAGGCACGCTGCTTAAAAAGGAGACCGGCCGCCTGGTGAAGTTCTTCGGCGGGATCGGCCTGACACTCTGCGCGATAACGGTCGCGTTCTATTGGCTGTTCAAAGGAGATTTTTTACAAGGCACTCTTTACGGGCTTACCATCAGTATGTCGATGCTTCCCGAGGAATTTCCGGTGGTGCTTTTGATTTTCCTTACCATCGGGGCGTGGCGGATGTCGAAGCACAGGGTTTTGACGCGCAATACCGCGGCCATCGAAACGCTGGGGGCGGCAAACGTGCTTTGCGTCGATAAAACCGGCACGCTTACGTTAAACCAGATGCGTTTGCAGGCACTGGCGGTTGGCGCCGGATCGCTTGACCTTTCCAAATACGATGACGAAAACAAGACCATCCCCGAAGATTATCAAAAACTGTTGGAATATTCGGTTCTCGCGAGCCAGTCGGACCCTTTCGATCCTCTTGAAAAAGAAATAAAAAGGACGGGGGAATTTTTTTTGATGGAGACCAACCGATTGCACACGACTTGGAAGTTGATAAAAGAATACCCGTTTTCGGGAAATCTTCTGGCGCTTTCCCATGTTTGGGAATTAGGCGACGGCGATTATTGCGTTGTGGCGTCCAAGGGGGCGCCCGAATCGATCGCCGATCTTTGCCATTTTGATGGAAAAGAGAAAGAAACTTTGTTGGCAAGGATGAAACCGCTTTTGGATAACGGGCTAAGGTTGATCGCGGTGGCGGCCGCCGACGTTCCCAAAAACAAAATCAATAATTCCGGCCAGCACGATTTTGATTTTAAATTTATCGGTCTGCTGGGGTTTGTCGACCCGATCCGGCCGTCGGTGCCGGGCGCGGTCAAGGAATGTTACGCGGCGGGCGTGCGCGTTTGTATGATCACTGGCGATTATCCCGGTACGGCGCAATATATCGCCCGCCAGATCGGTTTGAACAATCCGCAGGAATATCTTACCGGGAGCGACCTGCAATCATTGAGCAGGGTCCAGCTTGCGGAAAAATTAAAGACAGTGAATATTTTCGCGCGCGTGGTTCCCGAGCAAAAAATGCTTCTGGTGAACGCTTTTAAAGAAAGCGGTCTGACGATCGCGATGACCGGCGACGGCGTAAACGACGCGCCCGCGCTCAAGGCGGCCAATATCGGCATTGCGATGGGCGAGCGGGGCACGGATGTGGCGCGCGAGACCGCCGACCTGGTATTGCTCAACGATGATTTTTCGTCGATCGTGCGCGCGATCCGCATGGGCCGGACGATCTTTGATAATATCAAAAAAGCCGTGGCCTATATTTTCGCGGTCCATATCCCGATCGCCGGAATGTCGTTTTTGCCGGTAGTGTTCAATTTGCCGGTAGTGTTTTCCCCTGCGCATATCGCGTTCCTTGAATTGGTGATCGATCCGGCGTGTTCGGTGGTTTTTGAGAACGAGCCGGAGGAGAAAAACGTGATGAACCGGCCGCCGCGCCGCCTGGCCGAGCCATTGTTCGGTAAAAAATCACTGCTTATAAGCTTGTTGCAGGGCATTGGAGTGCTGGCGTCGGTGTTTGTTATTTTTATGATCAGTATTGACGCGGGCAAAACCGATGACCAGGTGCGGGCACTGACCTTTACCGCGATCGTTGTGGCCAACCTGGCGCTGATCATCGCCAATCTTAATTGGAACAACCCGTTAAAAGTCTTTACCAATGGCAACCGGGCGTTCCGTTGGATCTTTGCCAGTGCTCTGGCGATGCTGGCGGCGGTTTTGACCTTTGAGCCGTTGATGGAAATTTTCCATTTCCAAACGGTTGGCTTGGGGGATTTGGGGCTGGCCGCTTTGGCGGGAATCATCGGCGCGTTCTGGCTGGAACCGTTCAATCTGATCTTTAAGAAAAAATCTTGATTTTTGGCTCTTAAAATGGTTAAGTGTATTTGCGGTGAATTTTATGTTTTTGTTTAGAGTTTGGAATTTGTGATTTGGAATTTCCCGCCGTAGGCGGGCTGGAGGGGTGTCTGAGCGGCTGTGACCGGAGGAAATCCCGCCGCAGCGGGAAAAGAGACGGTCTTGCCCCGCCACAGCGGGGTCCCGCTATGGCGGGAAAAACTTTTTATTGTACTGCGGAGGGGTGTCTGAGCGGCTGAAGGAGATGGTCTTGAAAACCATTGTGGTCAAAAGCCACCGCGAGTTCGAATCTCGCCCCCTCCGCATTGCAATAAAAATTAGCCCAAAAGCCATTGCGAGTTCTCAGCGGGACCCCGCTGCGGCGGGGGAATCTCGCCCCCACCGCCAAAATTGAGGGTGGTGTTGTTATAAAACCAAGTGTGCAAACAATTCAAAAAATCGCCAAGTCGTTAGGTATTTCTATTGAGGAATTATCAAAATAATTTAAATACTATGGTAAAATTTATAAAAGAAAATAAGCTAACAATAGCAATTATTGTCATAATTATACTTGCTATCTTTATTGTTTCTTTATTAACTAAAAAAGATGGATCAAGTATTATTGAACAACAAAATTGTTCAAAAAAAGCAGAGGAAGTTTATTTGAAAAACAAAGATAGCAACATAGCGTGGCTTAGTGGTAGTGATTATACAAATCATTTTAATAAAAAAATGGGTAAATGTTTTGTCTTAATAAAGGGTGGCAATTTAAATATTGAATATCATTCTGTATTATATGATGCTTACGAAAATAAAGAGTTGGGCGGAGTACATACCCTCATGGATATTGCTGTAGTTTGTGGATTACAAGTTGGGGATACTTATGAAGCGTGCAAAAGCACCTTAAAAGAAAAAGGAATGTTTTCGGCAGTTGCTGAGTTTGATAATCTTACTAAGTTTTATATGGAAAACTAAAAGCATAAATGAAACCATGTCATCTGAAGAAAAATTTCTTGAGGAATTAAATATTTTTAGAAATGAAGTCATGCTTGCTTCAAAATTTCTTTATACTGAGTTAGCGATTCGCAATATTGCAAATAATAATAAGAAAATTCTTAATGCTCTAAATTATTCTCCAACTTTCTGGAATACAATCCTTAGCGCTTTGCAAAATTCTACTTTTATAACTTTTGGTAGAATTTTTGATAATAATGGGAAAAATTCAATCAGGACTTTATTTAAGGTTACTCAAACAAATAAAAATATTTTTACAAAAGAATCTTTTGCAAATCGTTGGGCAAAGAATCAAGACCGAAATAAAATTGATCACTGGCTACCAGAATATCTAAAAAAGATCTATGTTCTAAAAGATAATGATTTAGTAGAATTTGAAAAATTTATAGAAAAACAAAAGATAATTTATAAACAACTTTATCGACCAGTTAGAGATCAAGTCGGACACAAAATTTATAATAAAAATGAAGATGTAAAAGTTTTATTTGATAGGATACAAATAAATGAGCTTGAGAAGTTTTGCGTAAGATTAGATAGTGTTCACGAAGCATTATGGCAACTTTTTCATAATGGACGTGGTCCTTTGCTTCCTATCAAACAAGGAAGGTACTCCACTAAAAATATTATTAAAACAAAATTTAAGCCGTATGTAACAAAACCAGCAAATGCCCAATTTATTGATGAAGTAACTATAGCATTAAATCTTTTAGAACTTGGAAAGATTGCTAAAGATAAAAAATATGTAATTTAGTTTTCTGATTTTGTAGCCAGCCAATTTTTTTATGAAAACCCTAGTCCGAAACCTGCCCGCATGCCTCCGCAGGTCCCTCCTTCGGGCGGGACCCCTCTGCGGCGGGGGAATCTCGCCCCGGCGCCAAGAATTACATTTAGAAAAATCAAGATATGAATAACTACAATGATTTGCCTACGGACGTTTTAGACGCTTTTTTGAGAGAAGCGAATTCGAACACTTACGCCAACGAAAATGTCAAAAAAGCGGTTCCGCTGCGCCCCGGCTCTAAAGACTACCATTTTGAAAAAGGCGACCTGACTTATCATGACACTTATTTTGGCGCCACTAAATTTATCGGCGAAGAAATCGTTTATAAAAGCAACAAGCCGGTTTGGGGCATGAATTACTACGGTTTTACGCTTAACAGGGGAATAAGCGAGGGTTTATTTGACGCGATTTTGCGACCGGCGTTGATGTCCGGTTCCGGAGACAATATACCGGTTCGCGGACCGAAAGAGTTTATCAACGGCGAATGGAAATATACCTTTAATCCCGAAGGTGATCTGGCAAACTTTACCGGCCTGGAAGAAATATCCAAAAACGGCGAAGTGGTTTGCCGGTTATACTGCCACGGTGGTTTTATTGAGTAAAAATTAAAAAAAGGTAATTGAACGGTATGTTTGGAATTGGCCCAAATGGGAAAGATAACTCCAATAAATAGAACAAGTATGAAATCATTAATAGTTGTATTTTCATACCATCACCACAACACCGAAAAAATTGCCCGGGTCTTCGCGCGTGTTCTCGATGCGCAAATAGTGACTCCGAAGCAACTCGATCCTTCGGAAATTGAAAAATACGATCTTGTCGGTTTTGGGTCGGGAATAGACAGCGACAAACATTATCTGCCCTTGCTTGATCTGGCCGATAAACTGCCGCCGGTTGCCGGAAAGATTGCATTCATATTTTCAACCTGCGGCAATCCCTTTGATGAACAAAAATACGCGGCTAAATGCCATTCTTCCCTTAGGGAAAAATTAGTATCCAAAGGTTATGTGATCGCCGACGAATTTATTTGTAATGGTTTCAATACGAATGTTTTTCTCAAATACTTTGGCGGAATAAATAAAGGGAGACCAAACGCCCAAGACATCAAGAATGCGGAAGATTTCGCAATGAGGCTAAAGAAAGCATAGGAACGGTATTAACCCGCATTGTCAAAATTATGATTTATTTAATTGGTGGCCCTCCAAAATGCGGGAAAACAACTTTGGCAAAAAGATTGGCCGATAAATATCGGATTTCTTGGATTTCGGCGGACACGCTGCAAAATATTGTTTGGGCGTACACGCTAAAAGAAAAACATTCCACTTTGTTTCCTCATAGCTATTCACGAGGGGAGAGTAATGATGAATTTTATTCTCAATACTCTCCACAACAAATAACAGAAAACTATATTGCCCAGGGAAAAACCACTTATGACGCCATCAGCATGATGGCGGAGACATATCTGGCGGATAAAGAAGATCTTGTCGTTGAGGGTTATCAGGTTACACCCGAAATAGTAGATACTATTATAAAAAAATTTGATCGTGATCATATCAAGGCAGTTTTCCTCGTGAAATATGATGAACAAAAATTCATTCAAGACATTCACAAATCAACCACACAGAATGACTGGATAATACGAAAAACAAAAGAAGAGTCCACTTATGGGAAAATTGCAAAGACGGTTGCCGAATACTCTCACCACTTCGAGAAAGAAGCTAAAAAATATGGCCTCGATGTTTTTAATATGGATAATGATTTCGAGGGCCAACTAAACGCTATAGAAAAGAATTTGAAACCAGAGTAAGCTTTGCGTCCTGTTGTGATTTTTTTCATATGATGGCGGATAGTTTGTAAGGATTAAGCGAAACGATCATGGAACGGGAAAATCAAAATCTTTGCACTCTTTATCTGGTCCGGCACGGGGAGACGGAGTGGAACAAGGCCGGGATCGTGATGGGGCAATTGGATTCGCCGCTCACTCAAACCGGCGTCGAGCAGGCCGCGGCCACCGCCCAAGAACTGAAAAGCATCAATTTTGACGCGGTTTTTTCTTCCGATCTGTATCGGGCCAGTCGTACGGCCGAGATCGTAAAACTGGAAAGGCAGTTGATGGTACAAACCTCGAAAGCTTTGAGGGAACGGGCGTTTGGAGATTGGCAGGGGAGGGCGGTAGCGGAATACAGAAAAAATTTCCAACACCTTTTTGATAAAATAGAACAGCTTTCGGAAGAAGAGCGGAAAGGCATTAAATTTGCCGATAATATCGAAAGCGACGAAGAGGTTATCGGCAGGTTCATTACCCGGTTGCGGGAAATCGCCGTGGCGTATCCCGGCAAAACCGTTCTGGTGGTTACCCATGGCGGCTGCATAAGGACATTCCTGATACACGCGGGTTACGCCACCCGCAACGATATGCCCGCCGGTTCGTTCCCGAACGCCGGCTATGCCAAGGTCATAACCGATGGGATAGATTTCTTTATCAGGGAAGTGAAAGGCGCCAAGAAATAAAAATTCGAAAACAAAGTTAAAAAACAAACAGGGGCGCCGCCTCTGTTTGTTTTTGTATTATACCTGCGATAAAAAGGTTAGGCCTTCTTGAGCCAGTAAAGAATCGATGCGATAATTCACGGTATATTTATTCCGAAAATGGGATTATTTAAGAATTAAAGACAGTCTTTTGCCTTTAAAAGGTCGAGCATGGCAGCCAAATTTCAATTTCAACTCTATGGCCAAATATGTCGATGGTTTTTTATTGGTAGTGCCCAAAGCAAACTTAGAAGCGTACCGGGAAATGGCCGCGAAGGGCGCCAAAGTTTGGAAAAAACATGGCGCTTTGGAATACGTTGAAAGCGTTGGGGATGATCTCAATCCCAAAGATGCCAAAGTCACGTTTCCCAAAATAGCGGGAGCCAATCCCGATGAAATCGTGGTTTTTTCCTATATCGTATACGAATCACGCGCCGAACGCGACCGGATCAACGCCGAAGTGATGAAAGATCCCGAAATGAACGATCCTAAATATAAAGATATGAAGATGCCTTTCGATATGAATCGAATGGCGTTTGGCGGATTCGAGGTTATTACCGAAGAATGATTCGGGAAAACAAAAAGCAGGGGATTAACCCTGCTTTTTGTTTTGCGCGTCGCAGTAGGCGGCGATGGCATCGCGCATTAATTGAGTTAGTCTTTTCGCGCACTTTTGTTGTGGTATGCGACGAAAGATCTGTCTATTGCAATTGTATTTTCAATTGTCAGCGATTTTTTGCAGCACAAGGGTTAGACCCTTGTTAACAGACTTTTTCTCACAAATTTAACCGTACACCACATCTTAAACTGTTACGCAACGTCATAGTCAAGCTTTTTCTTCTGGTTTATATATGGGTTTATATGTATTATAATTTTATCAATGAATTTTAATTCGGTTATTGCTTAAGATTGATTTGGATATATGCAAAAAAAGACTTATAAAAATTTGATTGCGTCGCGTGATAATTTTGAAAAACTTCTAAACGATTTACAATTAAATATTGAACCTAATAGTTGGTTGGATTGTGCTTATGGCCTCGTCGGTGCCTTGTCACTTATATACGGGGATGACAAACTTACGCGTTCCTTTTTGGACAAGAATAATAAAAAAGGTGAGGTTTATTCCGCTCTTTTTGATATTAGTTTATTGGCTGATATTTTACCTTATATTTCTCTTGATGATAAAAAAATATTGAAACCAAAGTTTAAAAAAATATTAAGGATGGCATTACCTAATGCCGAAACAACAATAAACAGTGAGGCGAGAAATATCTTATGGGAATTTAATTTTTTGTCTCGACTTAAAAGAGCCGGTATTGATGTTCGACTTGGCGAGCCGAACCCAGATATTGTTGCTAACTTTGGTCAGCGAAAATATTATATACAATGTAAAAGGGTTTATTCATCCAAGCGAAATGCTTTGAAAAGAAATGTGATTAATGCCATTAATCAGTTAAAGAATGACCTTTCTCGAAAAGATAACAATTCTTTTGGAATGATTGCTCTATCGTTGGATCATTCAATAACTGGAGGAAAATTAATGCTTGCGGGCGACTCAGGTAAAACTGCTCAAGAAGAGTTAGTTTCGATTTTAGAAGAAATCATCACAAGACACGGATTTCTTTGGCAGAATCATTGCCTTATTAAAGATCCGAGAATTGTTGCGGTTGCGTTGCATTTGTCCGTTCCGGCCATAGTAAATCGAGAGAATCTTTTTGTTACTGTTTCTGAGTTGATTATTAATAATACGTGGTCAGATGGGCAAGGAATTAAAACATTTTTAAGCGATTTTGAGCCCTTAAAGCGAGCGATGGAACGTTAAAAATAATATCGATTTAAATATTGTTATATGTATGAATACTGGTAAAACGCTATATGTTACAAATAAGGAAGCTTGGCGCGAGTGGTTGGAAAAGAATTACGATAAAGAGAAGGAGATTTGGCTCGCATACCACAATAAGAAATCAGGGAAGCCGCGGATAGCTTATAATGACGCGGTGGAAGAGGCGTTGGCGTTTGGGTGGATCGACAGCACGGTGAAAAAAATCGATGAAAATACTTCGGCGCAGAGGTTTACGCCGCGTAATCCCAAGAGCGGTTATTCGCAGGCCAATATTGAGCGATTGAGAAAGCTCGTCGAAGAGGGGAAAGTGATTCCCTCGGTGAAGACCGCGGTTGCGCCGATACTGGCAAAAAAATTCATATTTCCGCCTGATATTATGGCAAAGATCAAGTATAATAAAAGTGCCTGGGAAAATTTTAATAAATTTTCTCCGGCTTACCAAAGGATCCGCGTCGGTTATGTCGAGGGCGCAAGGCTGCGCCCGGAAGAATTCAAAAAGCGCTTGGATCATTTGGAGAAGATGTCAGAGAAGAATAAGCAATTCGGATTTGGCGGGATTGATAAATATTATTAGTGTTGGTAAATTTATGGATCAATATTTAAATGTAAAACTGGTTGTTTATGTACCTGTGACGCACGCGGATATTGTGCGCAAGGCGCTTGGCGAAGCCGGGGCGGGGAGGGTTGGGAATTATGATTTTTGTTCGTTTTCATCCCGCGGTACGGGGCGATTTTTGGGCAATGAAAGATCGAATCCCGCGATCGGCAAGGCCGGCAATTACGAAGCGGTGGAGGAAGAAAGGATTGAAGTTAACGTGCCGCGTGCGATCTTAAAAAGAGCTATCGCAAAAATGAGATCGGTGCATCCTTACGAAGAAGTTACTTTTGATATCTATCCGATCGAAGATTTTGATAAACAATAAACTCCATAATTAAATAAACTACCCCGCCGCAGAGCGGCGGGGTATTCCCTCCGCTATGCTACGGGAAAAGTTTGTTTAATCCTACGTTTCGCTTCGCTACACTACGGGCTGTTATTTATCCCCCGCCAAGGCGGGGGTATTTTACCAGATTAAATAAAAATGATCATTAAAAAAGGAAAATCGGACTGGGCTTATGTAATTTTTACGGCATTGTTCGTTTGCGCGGTGGGGGGAGGCTTGATGGCTTATATAAACGATACGGTTTGGCAGGAAAGTTTTTTGTTTCAGGAGGCAGGATTCGGGAAAGCGGAAAATAAATTGGCGCAAACCAAAACAAGTGCGCCGGAGGGATCAATTGCGGCCGAAGTAAAACAGGAGCGTTCCAATGCCACTGATTTCAAGTTCGCGCAAGCCCAGGATAATCCCACGGAGGTTGTCGCGGCAGCAAGCCTTGAACAAAAATTTTTCACTTCGTTTTCCGCGGGACCGGAGCGGTCGGATGCCCGAGTAAAAGAAGCGGCGTTGAAGATATATGGCGGGCAAGATGAATGCTTGAAGGTAAATTTCAGCACTTTTGATATGAATCAGTGCCTGATCGCCGCCGGAAAAGAATATGACAGTCTTTTGGAAGATACCTATGCTAAAAGATTGGCGTCTTTGGATAAAAACGCTAAAGAAGATCCCGAGACCGCCAGTTATTATGCCAGCGAAAAAGATAACTTGAAGAAGGCGATGGAGGCGTGGAAAAAATACCGGGAAGCGATGTGCGCGGCGGAATACGATAGCAGTCTCGGCGGTTCGATTCGGGTGCTCGAGTATAGTTCCTGTTACATAAGCATTACTTTAAAGCAGATATTTTCTTTGTAACGGTGCCGCGCTGATGGTGGCTTATTTGAAATAAAACATAACCTTATAAAAATATGCCTGATATTGTACTTAAGGAAGCGACGGCCGATGATGCCGATAGATATACCGAATTGGAAAAGAAGGTCGGCGGGAGAACCTATTTTGCTTTGACCAAAAAAGAAGAATTTTTGGATGAATTGAGCAAGCGCAAAATTTTTCTTTTCAAAAGAGGAGAGGAAACAGTCGGGCATCTCTCTTTGGAAATTCATAAAAACGGAGAAGAAGTTAATTTCTGCGGGTTTGCGGTTGATCCGGAATATCAAGGACGGGGATATGGACGCGAAGGTTTGCGCCTGGTTTTGGAGACGGTTAAAGACGCGCCCCGGATCGCTCTGGTTACGCACCCCGATAATTCAAAATCAATCAATATGTACCAATCATTTGGTTTTGAGATTGTCGAAAGAAGGGAAAATTATTGGGGAGATGGCGAGCCGCGCGTTGTTTTGGTCAAAGAAAAAAAATAAGAGAGGCCGTGCGAGAATAAGTTTTTCGCGGTTCATTCATTGGCCGGGAAGCGGAGAGTCTTGACAAATTATTGTAATAGATTACAATTATCATTGTATTAAATTACAATATTATATGTTTTCTTTCGGTTCACAGATCACGATCAAATTGCTGGGATATTTTTTCACCAATCCCGACCGGCGACATTACGTCAATGAGCTGGCCGACCTTTTGGCGGCCGACCCGGGGAATTTGTCGCGCAAATTAAAAGAACTGGAAGCGGAAGGTATCCTTGCCGCCGAAGAGCGGGGGAACCAGAAATATTATTTTTTGAACAAGAAATATCCTTTATTAAAGGAAGTGAAAAAGATATTCGACCTGAAATACGGGATTCCCGGCCTGATTAAAAAAGAGATCGTTGATTTGAAGGGGTTGCAACAAGCATACATTTTCGGGTCTTACGCGAAAAATTCATTGCAGCAGGAAAGCGATATCGATATTTTGCTTGTGGGCGGTCATTCAACCATGGAGGCAAGGCGGCGGCTGCTGCCGTTACAAAAAGCGATCGGCCGGGAAATCAATATCGTTGATATGGGGCAAAAAGAATTTGACAAGGCCCGGGCAAAAAAAGAAGCGTTTCTGGAAAATATATTTTCGAATAAAATAATCGATTTGCTAATAAGACCTACTGCTTAAATATTTGCGTGGCGAAATTTTCAGATTTCGGGGCAGAAGCGATTTCGAATTACGAAATATGCGAGCCGAAAGAAGAATGAGAAGGCATACTTAAACTTAAAGTCTGCCGCCGAGTGATGAATTCGGCGTAGCCGAAATATGGAAATTGTAGTCGTAAATATTTAAGCAGTAGGTCCGTATAATAAAAAACATATGTTTGAACGATTTAAATTTACCGCGGAACAAATAGATAATTACCGCCGGTCATCCCAGCGTGATCTTATGATCGCGAAAAAATCGGATGTGCCCGATGTTACTTTCCGGTTTTCATATGACGCGTTGTTGAAACTTGCCACCGCGGTTTGCGCTTATAAATGTTTGCGGGTAAAGGCGCGGCAGGGCCATCAGATCGAGCTGATCAAAAAATTGGCCGAGATCATGGATGACTCGGAGATTGAGATTTTGGGAAACCAGATGCGCGCCAAAAAGAACTGGGATATGTATGGCGGCGGCGTCCTCATCTCCAAAAAAGAGGCCCGGGAGTATTCCGAATGGGTGGTGCGGGTGTTTGAGGCGTCGCAGAAATTCAGCGACAAAATGCCGTTGCCGAAGTTATAAATTAAAGCATGGATTTATCCGATAAAATCAGGGATCGCGCAGAAGAAATCGCCGCCGGTTCTTTTTTGGTTTTCTTTTTTTTGTGCAAATTAAGATTCAGGCATTGGAGCGCAAAAGACATCAAGAATTACCAGGAAAGACGGTTGAGGTTTATGGCGCGGCATGCTTTTGCCAAGGCGCCGTTTTTTAAAAAACATTATTCCGGTTTTAACCTTGATGACATATGGAATTTACCGCCGGTGAACAAATCGATAATGATGGAAAATCTGACCGGCTACAATACGGTCGGTTTGACAAAGGACGAGGTCATCGATTTTTGTCTGGAGGTTGAAAGGACCCGTGATTTTTCAAGAAGGCTGAAGGGGATCAACGTGGGGATGTCTTCGGGAACGAGCGGCAATAAAGGCGTCGAGATCGTCACTTCCCGTGAAGAGGGGTATATGAAAGCGGCGCTGTTGGCGCGGTTCGATCTTCCCAAGGGAGAAAAGATAAACCTCGCTTTCATTTTAAGGGTTTGCGCTCCGGCTTTTAACCTGGATAAATTCGGCCATAAGCTTACCTATATAAGCCAGTTGAATCCCATCGAAAAGATAACCGGTGAACTGGAAAAACTAAATCCTAACGTGCTTTCCGCGCCGCCGTCGATGCTAAAGATCATTGCCAAGGAAGTCGAGTCCAGGCGGCTGGCGATAAAGCCAAAGAGGGTAATATCGTACGCCGAGGTGCTGTATCCGGATGTTAAAATTTATCTGGAAAAAGTTTTCGGGAGCGCAATCCATCAAATATATAAATGCACCGAAGGCCCGATCGCGATAACCTGCGCCTGTGGCAGTTTGCATATCAACGAGGATCTGGTCGCGGCCGAAACATTGAACGGCGACGGCACGCAAACCCCGGCTGGAGAGCCGTGCAAAAGATTGCTGGTCACCGATTTGCACAAGCGGTCGCAGCCGATAATCAGATATGAATTAAACGACATTATTGTGATCGACAAAAATAAATGCCGGTGCGGTTCTAATTTCCGAGTGATAAAAGAAGTGCAGGGGAGAGCCGATGATATGTTTTGGGGGCTGAGGAACAGCAGCGGCGCCGAGCAGTTCATTTTCCAGGACTACATCAGCCGGGCGGTAATATCAACCTCGGGCGACATTGATGATTTCCAGGCCATACAAACGGAATATGGTAAAATCCTTTTAAGGATTAAACTGGCGGATGGCGCGCCGGGCGACGGTCTTTGCGAAAAACTTTCCTTGGCCATAAAAAATATATTTTTAAAATATGATTGTGTTCCTCCCGATGTCGAAATTGTGTTCGCCGATCCTAAGCCCAGCGAATTATCAAATAAATTATCAAGAATAATATGCAAGATAAAAAAATAGGCGCGTCCAGGATCGAGGCTTTGGATTTTTTGAGGGGAGCGGCCTTGATGCTCATTATCCTTTTCCACTCGTCGATATATAATTTCGCCAACATCCATAAAATCGATTTTAGCGATCCGCCGATCATTATCGTATTGATGAGCTTTATGGCGTTATGGGGCGGGGTATTCATTATTTATTCGATGGTTGTTAATGCCATTATGGCGCTAAGGAGATCCGAGGAGGGCGGTTTTAACCGCGAGATATTTTCAAATATGGCACTGTCGGGCGGGGCGCTTTTGATTTTCCATTATATCCTGAATATTTTTTTAGGGCGGTGGAACATCGATTTTATCAATAACCGGCCGGACCTGACCGTGCTTGCCGGATCGCTGCGGGAGATGACTTTTGTATTTCCCCATATCGGCAAGTTCTTTGAAGGATCATCGCTTTCCACGATCGGATTAAACCTGATAATTTTATCCGGCGTGATGCTTCTGATGATGCGCGGCAACGGCATAAAAAAGCAAAAACGTAATTATTTTATTCTTTGGCTGGCCGGTTTTTCGATCATGGCGTTGTCGTTTGTTAGGGTGGCGATTTTTCCGGTCATGGCAAAGTCAATCGCGGCGGGCGATTATTTGACCGCGACATTTTTTGGTTTTTTTATCGCCAATCCCTATCCGCTGCTGCCTTATCTGGCGTACGGAATCTTTGGCTTGATGATTGGGATGATGATGCATGGGGGAAGGCGGGATTTGCTAAAAAAGATCATTATTCCCAGCGGTATCGCTTTCGCGGTCTTCGGTCTGGTTGGGATGATGAATTTCGATAAAACAATTTCCAAGCCCGATTTTTTCTGGTATTTTAAAACTAATTTCGAGCTGGGATTGTTCTTGCTGCTAACGGCGGCGATGTATTTTCTGGCGGGGCCGGGGCAATATGTCTTTAAAAAATTGGCATTTGTCAGGTGGTTTAGCCGGGTCAGTTTGTCGGTGTATATGCTCGAGGTTTTACTTTCCGAAATACTGAGGATCGTGCTGTTCAGGTTCAGCCCGGCCTGGAACCAAACGATAAACGGATGCCTGGCCTTTGGCGCGTTTAACATACTGGTATGGATCGCGATCCTGTTTGTGTGGCAAAGGTTTGATTTTAAATATAGCCTGGAATATTATTGGGTGATAATGTCGGCAAAGATCGGCAAAAGATCCACCAAACTTGATAGCCTTTGATTTTGAGTAAAGTTATTGATTTAAATTTAAAATAATAAAACTATGACTTTTGAACAGGAGCCAATGTTTGAAGAGCCGGGTGATGTTGATAAAAATGAGGGCGGTGAAAGAGCAGGCGGTTTCGAGAAAGATCCGCGACTGGATGAAAAATTAGCGGAGATAGAAAGAATGGCACCCGGGGATAAAATGGAAATAGATCTGCCCGAAGGTGTTGACTACCGTTTTTTTATTTCCGAGCTTGGGAGGCCGGATCGTGATTTTGAGTTTAGCGGTGTTTGCGATCCAAAAACCGGATCGGTTGTCATTGTTAGGGGATACAGCCCGACAAACAGATTGTTTGACAGGATGCATGTTGATTCGGTATCTCCCCGGCGCGATAAAGAAGGGATGACCGACGATGTTTTTTTTCATACCCATCCACACAGCAGTTCCGGACCGATACATAGCCGCATGAAACCGGAAGATTTTTGCGCCGCCAGCAGCGGCGATGTGGACAGCCTTATGGCGCTGAGAGAGATAGAAGAAGAAAATGGTTTGAAAAGACCGATCGTGTCGATAGTCGGATCGAATGGATTCATAAGCGTCCTCGAGACGAGCGGCATCGATTTTAATGAGGAATTGCTGGCGCAGTCGGGGATAGACGAAGGCCAGTTGTTGAAAATTAAGCAGGAGCTTGCGATCGAACCGCCGGTTTGGACGAAGAATATGGCGAAAAACGAGGATTCGGAAAGCGGTTTGGTTGCGGCAGTAACCGATTTTTACCATAAGAAGAGCGCCGACATGAGCACGAGCTATTCCCAGAAAATAAAGGAGTTAAGAATTTCCGTTGCGCCGTATGTTGAACCAAAGAGGCTTGAAAAATTCATTGATGATATGAAAATGCAGTTGCCTAAATATCCATCGAAACCGTATTTGAACAATATCGGTTTGGACGACCGGCAAGTGGCTCTTGTTCACCAAATGACCGGAATCAAACAATCGATATATAAAGTCACCGCGGGTGAAGGGATGCAAAAAATGGAATACGCCGCCGTCACATAAGCAATGAAATTAGCGCAAAAAATATTAATTTCGCAGAAGCCGTTTGTTTTGTTCCATACCTACGCGGTTACGGAGCCGGTTTTACGGCGGGCGATCGGGGAGAATAAATCTATGGATCTGGATGTTTGCGTCGATGACAAAAGAATCCCTTATTTGGGGCATTCAAAAGAATTTTACCGGAAAAGCGGGGAGCCGCAGCCGCAAAATATGCCTTTTTGGGACGCGGTGGCAATGCTGGAAGGTTGTGATATCCCGCTGATTGTTGACTGCAAGCATATCGATGCCTGGCCGGCGGTGGAAGAGGCAGTCGTAAAGCTTGGGCCGGGGCGGTGCCTGGTGCATGCTTTTGTGAATGAACTGAAGTTCGATTCCAGCCGCAAACCGGGAGAACCGGATTATCTGACCGAATGGCAGCCGGTGGAAAAATTACGTTTGCTCAAAGAAAAATTCCCCGAGGTTTCCACGTGCGCCAGTTGCAAGTGGCTTCCCGACGATCTGCTGGTGTCGGATAAATACGTGGTGATATTGGAAAAGATCAGATCGGTGCTGTCCGGCAATAAGATCGATACGGTATGTTTAAACGTTCCCAACGGGACGTTTTCCGACGGATGGCTGAAATTTTTTTTGCAGGAAAATATCATACCCCATGTCGGGATCGACGATATCGACACTTCGGTTTTACATGAGGTTTATATCGGCGAGACAGATTATCTGGACAAAGCATCCATAATTAGTGATTTGACAATTTACAAAAAAACAATTATAATTAATTAAAGTTTGCAAAAGAGGAGGTCTTTAAAATGGTGTTCGTGAGTGTTTTTGCGCTTGATATTGGAGGCATATCGCATGTGGCACCATTTAATGAAGCGGTTGCTGCAATGAGAAAGTTTCTTGAGAAAGAAGCTCCTTTGTTGGGTGCTAAGAATTTTTTCGTTTCATATGTTGGAGATGGAATTGTTATAGGGATTGTCCACAATTTCGAAGCGAAGGATCGCCGCATTCATGGGCTTGTGTGGAATGTTTTCCAGGTCGGATTGGAAATTACGGCAGAAATGAAGGGTTATGCCGCGGGGCAAGATGTCGCGGGTGAGTTTCGTGGGGATATGGAGGATGTCGGAGCCCAGGTTCTTGAGATGAAAGTTGGCGAGGAGGATATTCCTTATCTGTTAATCAATACGGATAAGGTCAGTATCGGCGCACTCAATGCGGTTGCGTTAGCCTATGCTGATCCGAGGATCAATCCCGGCCTGATGGTTTCGCCAAAAATGCGCCAGGGCTATGTTTTGACCATTATGGACACGAGCTATCAAGGCCCCGGGAAACGCATCATAAGGGTCGCGTCATCGGAAATGGTTTTGTTATATACTTTGCTATTCATGCAGGGCGGCCGCTTTGCTTTGCAGGGTATCGCATCAGCAACAACAGGAATAACCGTGGGAATCATCTTTGCCAGCAGTCCGTCACTTCACGACGATCCAATTGGGTTATTTTGTACTCAAGGTGAGTGCCCGATAGCGAGCGATATACTGCGCGCTATCGCCGATAAGCCCATTGTCAGCGGAGGTTCGCGCGGCTTGTTTAAGAAACCATTTAGAATGGTTTCCATGGATACGGGTGCTTCGCTCGAGAATCCGATACTTGGAGCGCAAATTTTCGGAGTTTCTTGGTGTCAAGATTTTTTTTCGGCCGAAGCAGCGGAGTTGTTCTCAATGAATACGGGAGTGGATCAAATTTTCCTGAACCCGGATGAGGCGGAAACTTCTGTGCGACGGCAGATAGAGGAACTAGAGCCAAGGTTTGAGGTGGTTGGTCTATGATTTCATGATTAGACCGCCTTTTTTATTATATTGTTGTAATGGTGAATTTTTTTGATATATTATTGGTAATATGAATCATTTGCCTATATGAAAACTAATGAGGTTGATTTATTGATCTTTGATCTCGACGGCACGCTTTTGAAGTCTAACCGCTTAAATTATGAAGCGGTGAAGAAAGCGCTGGCGGATATTGAGTGGCGGATTCCTTTGAACCAGGCTCGGGTCGATGAATTGATGGGGGAAACCAACGATAATTTCTACCGCCAGATACTTCCCGACGACAAATTTTTGGAAAAAGAAAGATTGAGGAAAATAATCCATGAATACGACGCGCCGATGATCGCGGAATACGGCGAATCGTTTCCGGGAGTTTTAGAGACTTTAAAAGCTTTAAAATCGCGCGGTTACAAACTGGCGTTATACAGTTATGCTTGGGTTGATTATTTCAATGCCGCGATATCGGCTCTGGGGCTTGGTGGGATTTTCGATTATACCGAATGCACCGAGGATAATGGTCTGACGAAAGTGGAATTAGTGGAGAAGATAAAGAAGAATTTCCCGGAAATGAAAGCGGCCATCATTGGTGACAGTATCCACGATATCAATACCGCCCGGCAAACCGCATCAATCGCGGTTGGCGCGGGCTATGGCTATGGCGGCAAGGAATTGATGGCAGCCGATATTGTGATCAATGGTTTTACCGAATTGCTGGAAATTTTTGACCGCCGTCTCCGGATATTTGAGAAGATTGAAAACGTGATAGGCAAAACAAAAAATAAAGACCGGGCGTTTGTTGTGGGGGTCAATGGTATCGATACTTCGGGGAAAACCGAATTTGCCCGAGGAGTGGAAATTTTTTTGAAATCAAAAAACCGCAAAGTCCAAGTAATAAACCTGGATGATTTCCATAATCCCAAGGCGGTCCGTTATTCGGGAAGCGACCAGGCGGATAATTATTACACCAAGAGTTTTAATATCGATACCATATTAAACAAGCTTCTGATTCCGGCGAGAACGGGCAAGGTTGAGGTTAAGTTCACCGCGCTCAATTTACAGACAGATATTTACGAACTTGAAAGAAGCTATGTTTTTGACCGGGATACCATCATCATTTTTGAGGGGGTTTTTATTTTCAGAAAAGAACTGATCCCGTATATAGATTATAAAATATTCATCGATATTCCGCTGGAGGAGTGCAAGAAACGGGCACTGGTTCGGGATATGCCGGTTCTTGGAACTGAAGTGATGGGGAAATATGACACGAAATATATACCTGCACAGAAACGTTATCTGGCCGAGTTCCCGCCGGCAGACGTTGCCGATATGATAATCGACAATTTAAATTGGGAATATCCGGTAATTAAAAAACCGTTGCGTTGAATTTTTAACTCCCGTTGCAAAATGGATTTTTTTTGGTACGCTAATAATACAAAACCAGCAAATAATAAATAAAAACATGGACATCGAACAAGTTGAGATCTGCCAGAGCTGTGGCATGCCAATGGAAACCGCCGAAGATTTCGGCACCAATGTTAACGGAAGCAAGAACCAGGAATACTGCCATTTTTGCTGGCAGGACGGTGAATTTACCGCGCAAATGGACCTGCCGGAATTCATCGAAATGCAGGTAAGGATCGCGGTGGAGAAATTGGGCATGGACGAAGATGAGGCGCGCGAAGTGGCGGAAACCACTTTGCCGGAATTGGACCGTTGGCGCGTGGAATAATGCCATGGCAAAGAAAAAATATTACGCTTATTCGGTGGATATCGAGAAGGGGATCACCGAGAGCTGGCCGGAATGCCAGAAAATAGTTTCGGGAATACCGGCGGCCAAATATAAAAGCTTCGAATCGCGCGGCGAGGCCGAACGTTGGTTGGATGCGGGCGCGAATTACAAGATAAAGCATATTGCTGTCGAGGTGGGGATATATTTTGACGCGGGCACTGGCGGCGGTAATGGCGTGGAAATCAATGTTACCGACGCACGCGGGCAAGGGTTGCTTTACAAGGTTTTACCTGAAAGCGAATTGAGCCAAAAGGGTCATTACCAGGTCAAAGGGGTTACCAATAATTACGGTGAGCTTCTGGCGTGCAAATACGCGCTGCGGATCGCGCTTGAAGATGGCGCGAGAAAAGTTTTCGGGGATAGCGCACTGGTATTGGATTACTGGTCAAAGGGCCATATAAAAAAAGACATGGCCGCGGATACGATCGCGCTGGCTGAGGAGGTGGCCAAGATTCGCTGGCGGTTCGAACAAACCGGCGGTGAGCTGGTCCGCATTTCCGGAGGGGCGAATCCCGCCGATCTGGGATTCCACCGAGGGTGATTGAGAAATAAAATATTTCGATTGCGGTTATATGGTGTCAGAAACTATAAATATTATTGTGAGCTATCTTGATACGCATTCAGGCTCTATTTTGGCAATTCTAACTATTTTTTTAGTCGTAACAACGATTTATTATGCTTTTTGGACATACAAAATGGCTAAAACTATGGCAAAACAATTAGAACTCGAAAAAAGACCATATGTAGGAATTGATAGAGATATTAATTTTATGGTTCAAGGAAATGGGCCCGATCTGAAGCAAGTAGCTAATGAAACAGATTGGGTTCAAGTTAAATTTTTGATAATAAATTTGGGAAAAGTTCCGGTAATTTATTTAGTAAAACTTTTTTTAATACTGACATCAGTGATGATAGTATCGTAGAGGTTGTTTTGTATCCTGGCCAAACAATGTATCACACTACTAAGACTTTTAAAATTACAAAAACTAAACTTAGCGAAGTTAATGGAAAAATGGGAATTAAAATAATTTACTGGGGATTGGAGAACCCTAGCAAGAAATTTTTTAATTCCAGAATATTTAGAATTGACAATCTAGCGGGATATTTTATCGAACAGGACGAAGCAGGAGAAGTCTGTTGATTACGGTAAATTTTTATAAGATTTATTGAATATGAAAAGAGATGAAAAAGTTGATCCCGCTGCATTTTATATAATTTTTTTTACAGCAGCAGTTCCGTTGCTGATTGTGTTTAGTCTGTTGGCTTATCAGTTTTTTCCAAATCAGAAGAGTGGGGACGGGGTCATCTATTTTACCTTAATAACTCTTTATTTTGTTTCCTTTTTGGGATTTATATACTCATACCGTGATTATGTATTTAAGCGAATATTAAAAGTTTATATGAAGTTTTTTTATTTGGTTTATTTGTTGGGCCGTCTTGGGTATTGATGCTGTTGGTTTATTTGACGGTTTTAATGATTTTTAAATAGGTAATTAACTATCTAAAAACGTATATTTGTATTAATATCACAAAACCGGCGGTGAGCTGGTCCGCATTTCCGGGGGGGCAAATCCCGCCGACCTGGGATTCCACCGAGGGTAACCAATTAAGATAATTAAAAAAAGCCGTGCCGATGCGCGCGGCTTTTTTGGAAGATGACAATGGATAAAAAAAATACCGAAAATGGGCCGGAAATCATATTTCGCGGTAGGGTGGTGCGGGGTTCCGGGCAAGGGAAGGATCTTGGGTTCCCGACGGCCAATCTGGATGTAAACGCCATTGATCTTGGCCATGGCGTGTATCTGGCCGAAGTGGAATTGGAGGGCCGGATTTATCCGGGATTGTTGCATTTTGGCATTAAAAAAACCTTTAACGGCGGCCTGACGGCCGAAGTCCATATAAAAGGATTTAAGCGGGATATTTACGGCCAAGAGCTTGGCGTGCGGGTGATCAAAAAGATTCGCGATGTTAAAAAATTCGATAATTTTGAAGAGTTGAAGGCGCAGATCGCCCTCGACGTAAAAAACAATTTTTAATTAAAATATATAAGTGTTTTCCGCCGCAGCGGGTCAAAAGATGTTTCCTTCAGGATTACTTGCGCCTCGCTAAAATTTTTTTATTTCATCGGTTCTCCGGGCAATCCCGTGGCTATTTTGTAATTAAAAATTCATTTATCTTTGTCATAATACAGGAACCTATTGAAAGGAGGGTGTTGCCATGGATAAGGACAGGATTCGGAAATTAAGAAGGAAAATGCTGGCGAGCTTCGGGGTGATCGCGTTCGCTTCGATCGCGCTTTTATACTTTGCCGGCACTGCTTATTGGCAAGGATGGTTGTATTGGGCGGTTCTTTTCGTACCGCTGGTTTTCGTGGTTCTTTATTTTATGGATAAAGACCCGGAGTTTTTGGAAAGGCGGATGCAATACCGGGAAAAGGAAAAGCGCCAGCGGGAGATAATTTCCGCAGGCTTTATCATTTACGCGGCGGGGCTCATTTTGATCGCCGCGGACCGGTATTACGCGTGGTCCGAGGTTCCGGTTTGGTTGGTGCTGGTCGCCGACGCGCTTTCCCTGGCGGGATACGGTTTGGTGTTCCTGGTGTTCAGGGAAAACGTTTGGGCGTCCCGCGTGATCGAAGTGGTGCCCGGGCAGGAGCTGGTAACGACCGGGCCGTACGCGTATGTCAGGCATCCCATGTACCTGGGGAGTTTGGCAATGACGCTGGTGATGCCGGTCGCGCTTGGTACATGGTATCCGATTTTGTTGTTCTTGCTATATATCCCCGTAATTGTCCTGAGGATTTTCAACGAAGAGGATGTGTTGAAGAGGGAATTGGCCGGATACGCGGAATACTGCAATAAGGTGAAGTTCCGGCTGATACCGGGAATATGGTAGCGGGCGCCTGCCATTGGCCCTCTATCTTTTTTTTGGTGAAATCGTCACGATGTCAGGCAATAACGTAATTTTTTACGATTGACACTTGGATTAAAATGCGGTAAATTTTAATAGGCCCTATGAATCGGGCGGTGTTTTTTTGAGAAATCGCATTAAAAGCAATATCTATGGAAGAAATATCGGTTGCCGCCGTTGAATTGTTCGAGACTGGCGGATATATTGTCACGAATACGACATTTTGGGTGGTTTTGATCGTCATCGGATTGGCGGCGCTTTTTGCGTCGGTTTTTTCCAAGGCAAAGGTTGTGCCGGGAAAAACGCAGAATTTTTTGGAGTTTATCCTGGAGGCGTTCTTGAATTTTTGCGATTCGATCACTAATTCAAGGGAAAAGACTTTGGCGATCTTTCCTTTCGCGATGACTTTGTTTTTGATCATTTGGTGTTCAAACCTGCTGGAATTAGTGCCGGGACTGGGAGTGTTTCCGATCCTGCGTTCGCCCAGCTCGGATCTTAATTTTACTTTCGGCCTGGCGGGATTGTCGATGTTTTACGTTAACTACCTGGCATTGCGGCATTTGGGGCTTGTTCCGTATTTGGGCAAGTTTTTTAATTTCAAAAGCCCGGTTATGTTGTTTGTCGGTTTATTGGAATTGATGGGGGAATTCACGCGCGTGATTTCACTGTCGATGCGGTTGTTCGGCAATTTGTTCGCCGGTGAAGTGCTGCTGATGGTGGTTTCTTCGGGAATCCACTGGTCTCTGGCATATTTTGTGCCGCTGCCGTTTTTGGGGTTGGAGGTTTTGGTGGGGTTTTTGCAGGCGTTTATCTTCTCTTCGTTGATTGTGGTTTTTTATTCTACGGCAACGGAAGCGGCGCACGGGTAGTCCGGAGATATGGATCGCGAATCATGAATTGGGAATAAACAAAAGTTCTTAATTCAGGATCCACGATCCATGATTCCGGTTGCGGGATCGCAAACAAGAGAATGGACAATAAACAAAACAATACCAACAAACTGGCGCTGGCAATGGCTTTAGGGCTGGAGCTGGGGTTCGCGATCGCGATTCCGTTGGTGGGGTTTTTGCTCATTGGATTGTGGATCGACCGTAAAATTGGCACATTGCCGGTGTTTATGGTAGTATTTTTGCTGGCGGGATTGGTTACGATTGTGATTGAGGTACGCTATTTAATCATGCCGTTTCTTGAAAAAAGGTCGCAAGGTAAAAAAGACAAGAAAGTTTAGTATAAATTTAAGGATTTTCGCGTTTGGAGGATGAAGTCATTTTTTAAACGTAAAAATCATACAAAAACATGGAATTAGAAGTAATGAGACAATTGGCCGCCGCGCTTGCCATTGGTTTGGGAGCGATCGGGCCCGGCTTGGGCATTGGTTTTATCGGAAAGGGAGCCATGGAAGCGATCGGCAGGAATCCGGAGGCCGCGGGCAAGATCAGCACGAACATGATCTTGGCAATCGCGTTTACGGACGCGATCGCGATTTTCGCGCTTGTGGTCGCTTTGATCATCAGGTTTGTATAGCCTTAACCGGCAATTTCGCTATTTTGCGGCTCATTACCGCAAATAGCACATTATTTTTAACAAGCCCAATTGGCCCACCGGCCAAATCGGCTAATAAATTATTTTATGGAGGGCTTAGGTATCGATTGGAAAATTTTAACAGGGGATGTCATTACTTTCATCGCTTTGGTGGTGATCTTGAAGAAATACGCTTATAAGCCTTTTTTGGCGGTTTTGGAGCAGCGCCGTAAAAAGATCGAGGAGGGCGTGACCAAATCCGAAGAAGCGGAAAAGTCGCTTCAAAAGATCCGGTCGCTGGCCGAGGAAGTGAAAGTGGCCGGTGAGCGCAAGTCCAAGGAGCTGATATTGGCGGCGGAAATCAAGGCGCAGGAAAAGACGAAAACCATCATGGCATCCGCCGAGGAAGAGAAGAAAAAGGTGATCGAGGCGGCGCGCAAGGTAATGGCCAGCGAACAGGCGCAGGCAAAGGAACGCCAACAAAAAGAAGCTTTCGATCTGGCATTTTTGGTTTCGGAGAAGTTCTTGGGCGAGAAAATAACCAAAGAGCAGGATAAAAAGATCATCGAGCGGCTTTCCGCCGGCTTATAATTGCGGCAATAAAGTTATTTGCGTAATTGGAGATAGACTTACATGAATAGTAAAAAGACAATAAAAATTTGGACGATGGTGTTGATCAAGGAATGCACCGGCAAGACCGCGGCGGAGCAAAAAAGTATCATGCTGCGCTTAAAAGAGATTCTACGGAGCAAAAAGAGAGGCTATTTGCTGCAAAGGATCGTCCGCGACGCGCTGGCGGCAATGAAAAAGCAGGCGAAGTTTGAAATAACCCTGGCGCATTCACAGTCCGACGATGCCATTAAGCAGTTGGAGGATAAATTGGCGGCCCGGCTCGATAGCGGTGACGAGGCGGACATAAAGATCGATCCGTCGATCATCGGCGGGTTTATTGCCAAAACCGACCAATATTTGGTGGACGCTTCGGTCAAAGGCAGCTTGGAGCAAATAAAAAGAATTTATAAAAATTAAAATCAAAAATCCGTTATTTTGAATTTTGTTTCTAAAATCATTTAATAAACTATGGATAAAATCGAACAATTCAAGCGGCAACTGGAAGAAACCGAATTGTCGCCCAAACTTGATGAGATCGGCCAGGTCGTTGAAGTCGGCGACGGGGTGGTAAAAGCGTCGGGGCTGCGCAACGTGGAAAACTTTGAGCTTGTCGAATTTGAAAGCGCCAAGGTTTTCGGGTTGGCGTTAAACCTCGAAGAATATGAGACCGGTATCATTGTTCTGGGCAACGGCAGCGGGATCAAGGAAGGGGATATGGTTAAGCGGACGAAAAAAACCATTTCAGTGCCGGTGGGACCGGAATTGATCGGCCGCGTTGTTGATCCGTTGGGCCGGCCGGTGGATGGCAAGGGGCCGATCAACGCCAAAGAGACTTATCCGATCGAACGCCCGGCTCCGGGTGTTATCGACCGCCAGCCGGTGAACCAGCCTTTGCACACGGGGATTCTTGCGGTTGACAGCTTGGTGCCGATTGGCCGGGGCCAACGCGAATTGATACTCGGGGATCGCGGCTTGGGCAAGACCGCGATCGCGGTGGATATGATATTGAACCAGAAGAGCGAAAAGAACCGCCCGATCTGCATTTATGTTGCGTGTGGCCAGAAAAAATCAAAAGTAAAGCGTTTGGTGAAGATCTTGGAAGACAGCGGCGCGATGGAATATACTATTGTTGTCGCGGCGTTTGCCGATGATCCGGCCAGCATGCTTTATCTGGCGCCTTACACCGGCTGCGCGATGGGCGAATGGTTCCGTGATAACGGCAAGGACGCGGTCGCGGTTTATGATGACCTTACCAAACAATCCTGGGCATGGCGCGAGGTTTCATTAGTATTGCGCCGTCCGCCGGGCCGCGAGGCATATCCGGGCGATATTTTCTATCTTCACTCGCGCTTGCTTGAGCGCGCGGCCAGGTTGTCGCCGGCTTTGGGAGGCGGTTCTCTGACCGCGTTGCCGATCGTGGAAACCCAGGCGGGCGATATTTCCGGTTATATTCCGACCAACGTGATCTCGATCACCGACGGTCAGATCTTTTTAAGCCCGGCGCTTTTTTACAAGGGCCAGCGCCCGGCGGTGGACGTGGGTACTTCGGTATCCCGCGTGGGTGGCAATGCCCAGCTTCCGGCAACGAAAAAGATCGCGGGTACTTTGAAGCTTGATTTGGCGCAATTCCAGGAATTGGAAAGGTTTTCCGAATTTACCGAAGAGCTTGATCCGCAAACCCGGCAATTACTTGAGCGTGGCAAACGGATGCGTGAACTGTTAAAGCAGGTTGATATGGTACCGTTCCCGATCGAAAAGGAAATTTGCTTGATATATGCCGGGGTCAAAGGCCATATGGATGACATCGAGCTGGAAAAAGTTGCCCAGTTTAAGATTGACTTGATGCAGGACATCGTGGAGAATTCTCCCGACCTGCTTGCCGAGATCCGCACAACCGATAAATTGGATGCTTCCAGTGAAGCCAAACTTGAAGCCGCCATCAAGCGCGTAAAAAAGAACTATGGAGCTTAAAGAGATCCGTTTAAAAATACAATCGGTTTCCAATATCTGGAAACTGACCAGTGCTCTGGAAACTTTGTCGGCGCTTAAGATGAAGAAAGCCCAGAAGTTTGCCTTGCTGTCGCGGCCGTTTGCCCAAAGGGTGGGGCGGCTTGTACGTTGGCTGGAGCCGACACTGAGGGATAAAGTATCTCTGCGCAAGAGGAAGCTGCGCACGGCTTTGGCGGTAGTGATCGCCAGCGACCGCGGTTTTTGCGGATCGTTTAACCAGAACGTTCTGAAGAACGCGCAAAAGGAGATCGAAAAATTGGAAAAAAAATCGGATGTCGCGGTTTTTCCCATCGGGAAAAAAGCGGTTTCATTCTTTAAAAAGCGCAACAGAAAATTTGAGCAAAGCATGACCGGCATCGGTGATTATGGTTCATTGGAAGAAGTGAAGCCGGTTTCCGACTTTATAATCAAGGCGTATACCGATAACAAATATCAGCGGGTTTATCTGGTGTGGACGGATTTTGTTTCGACCTTTAACCAGAAGCCGCGGGTGATGCAGCTTTTACCGCTGGAGTGGAACGAGCTCAAGGAATTCGCGCAGGAAAACGATAAGGAACCGGTTGACGCCGAAATGCTGATTGAGCCGTCGGCGCAAATCGTGGTGCAGGGGATCATTCCCCAGCTTGTCGAATACCTGATTTACCAATGTGTTTTGGAGAGCAATGCCGCCGAGCATTCGGCGCGCATGACGGCAATGCGCAATGCCTCCGACAACGCGCGTGATCGGGTGGGCGAGCTGACGCTTGATTACAACAAAGCGCGCCAGGAAAAGATCACCAGCGAAGTTTGTGAAATATCATCGGCAAAAGAAGTCCTGGGCTAGAATATCCGAATGTTCGAATATTCGAAGCACAAAACAATTAATAAATTTTAAATATTAAATTTTCAAAATAAAAATTCAGTTTCAGGCATTGAATTTCGGTCATTCGAATTTGTTTCGAATATTCGGATATTCGTGCTTCGAATATTGGTAAAACAGGTATGGCAAAAATAATACAAATCATCGGTCCGGTAGTCGATGTGGAATTCCCGGAAGGGGAGCTGCCGTCGCTGGGGAACGCGCTGTTAACCGGCAAGGAAAAACTCGTGTTGGAAGTACAGCAGTATTTGGGCGGCGGCGCGGTCCGGTGTTTGGCGATGGGCGCATCCGAAGGGTTGAAGCGTGGCCAGGAAGTGACCGATACCAAAGGTCCGATCACGATTCCGACCGGCAAGGCGGTTTTGGGACGTCTTTTTAATGTGCTGGGCGAGCCGATCGATGGTTTGGGCCCGGTAAAAAGCGAGAAGAGGAACTCGGTGTTCAAGCCGGCTCCGGCTTACGCCGAACAGAAAGGCGAGGTGGAAATTTTGGAGACCGGTGTGAAAGCGCTTGATCTTCTTTGCCCGATCGCCAAGGGCGGCAAGATCGGTTTGTTTGGCGGCGCGGGCGTGGGCAAGACCGTGTTGATCCAGGAGCTGATCCGTAACATTGCCAAAGTGCACAAGGGCGTGTCGGTATTTGCCGGCGTCGGCGAGCGCACTCGCGAAGGCAATGATATTTATTTGGAAATGAAAGAAAGCAAGACCTTGGATAATACCGTGCTGTTCTTCGGGCAAATGTCTGAGCCGCCGGGTGTCCGTTTCCGCATTCCGTTTTCCGCGCTGGCGGTTGCCGAATATTTCCGCGATGAGGAAAAAAAGGATGTGCTGCTTTTTGTCGATAATGTTTTCCGTTTCGTTTTGGCGGGTTGCGAGGTGTCGGCATTGATGGGCCGCATTCCTTCCCAGACCGGTTATCAGCCGACCTTGTTTTCCGAAATGGGATCTCTTGAAGAACGTATCACTTCCAACAAGAACGGCTCGATCACATCGATGCAAGCGGTTTACGTGCCGGCCGATGACCTGACCGATCCGGCGGTAGTGGCGATTTTCTCGCATCTTGATTCATCATTGGTTTTGAGCCGCCAGATCGCGTCCCTGGGCATTTTTCCGGCCGTATCGCCTCTAGATACCACTTCGTCGATCCTAAATCCGCGTATCGTGGGCGAGAGGCATTACCGCGTCGCTTCATCGGTGATCCAGATGCTCCAGCGTTACAAGGAGCTTCAGGATATCATCGCGATATTGGGCGTGGAAGAGCTTTCCGATGAGGATAAATTGGTGGTCAATCGCGCGCGCAAGGTGCAGAAATTCCTGTCACAGCCGTTCTTTGTCGCCGAGCCTTTCGTGGGCAAGCCGGGAAAATACGTGAAGCTTGCCGACACCATTGAAGGTTTTGAAAGGATCGTTGCCGGGGAATTCGATTCCCGCGCCGAATCCGAATTTTATATGAAGGGCACTATTGATGAAGTGGTAAACGGATAAATTTATGCTTGTCGAAATCATAACTCCCAAAGGAATAGAATTTTCCGACGAGGCAAAGGAAATAATTTTGCCGACGCGGAGCGGGCAGATAACGGTATTGCCGCATCACGTGCCGTTGATTTCGGTTTTAAAAGCGGGTAGAATGAGGATTATAACTGCCAAGGAGCAGATCGAAAAAGAGATCGAGGGTGGCATTTTGGAAGTTGGCAAGGATAAAGCAGTGATATTGTTAAAAAAGTTTTAATCGTTTTTATCGGTAAAGCTTGAGGTTACCTCATTGATCGTATGAAAGAGCCTGCGAAACATGGTTTTAGCCTAACTAAAAATAAACAAATCGTTATTTCTGTTGTCGTTTCGTAACGCGTTTAAAAAATTGGCCTTGGCGGGCCAATTTTTTTAACGCAAAAAATTAAAAATATATGATGAGCTTATTCCCCAAGGACGGAGTTTTTTACCAGCTTTTCGAGAAGCAAACCGAGATCCTGATTCAGGCGTCGGAAATTTTAACTTTGGTTTTAAAAGACGGGCAAAAAGTGGAAGACGAATGGCTTAAGCTTAAGGATCTGGAAAGGGATGCCGATAACATCGGTCATGAAGTGATGTCGAATTTGAGGAAGAGTTTTATCACGCCGTTGGAAGGCGAAGACATTGATCTTTTAAGGCAAAATCTTGATGATATCATTGATTTCATTGAGAGGGCGGTCAACCGGATCTTTATTTATAAGATCGCGCGGCCTTTCCCGAAAGAGATCGGTGACTATATCGGGGTGATCAACCAGGCGACCGCGGAAATTTATGAAGGCGTAAGGGAGATAAAAAATGTCCGCAAATACCAGGAAAGCCTGCATCAGCGGTGTGAGAAATTAAACGAGCTTGAGAATGCCGGTGATGAGATCAATCGTAAAGCGTTGGGCGGGTTGATGAGCTCCGAAAATGTTGATTGCGCTAAAGTGGTCGAGATAATAAAGCTCAAGGAGATCTATGAAACATTGGAGAACGCCATCGATTGCTGCGAGAACGTGGGGAATATGTTCGAGTCGATTCTAATTAAAAACCAATAGAAAATAAACGATAACCTGAAACCGGCAACCAACAGTTAACGGTTATTGGTTAAAGGTTAATAGTTTGCCTATGACACCAGACCTGATATTTATTATTTTCATCATCATTACCGCGTTGGTTTTTGATTATACAAACGGGATGCACGATGCCGCCAATTCGATATCGACAATCGTATCCACCCGGGTTTTGCCGCCGAAATTGGCGGTAGTTTGGGCGGCGTTTTTTAACTTTGTCGCTTTCATGATCTTTGGCACGGCGGTGGCGAAGACAATCGGATCGGGAATGATCGATATTAAGACCGTGACCCCGATGGTGATCTTTTGCGGCTTGCTGGGCGCGATCGGATGGAATATGTTCACCTGGTACCGGGGTTTGCCGACCAGTTCATCTCATGCCCTGATTGGCGGTTACGCCGGCGCGGCAGTGGCGCATGCCGGTTTTGGCGTGATCATTCCCGGCGGCTGGTCAAAGACGCTCATGTTTATTATCCTGGCGCCGGCGATCGGTTTGCTGCTGGGTTATATTTTTAAAGTGATCTCTTCCTGGATTGCGTTTAAACGCTCTCCGGGAAAAGTTAACAAATGGTCCCGGATATTGCAGTTGTTTTCCGCCGCGTTTTACAGTCTGGGCCACGGTGGCAATGACGCGCAGAAAACGATGGGAATAATCGCCGGGCTTTTGTTTGCCGGAGGTTTGGTTTCCGAATTCAAAATTGATCTGTGGATCGTTCTGGCCGCCCACGGCGCGATCGCGCTGGGAACGCTGAGCGGGGGATGGCGCATTGTCAGGACCATGGGCCAGAAGATAACAAAGCTAAAGCCGATCGACGGCGTGTGCGCGGAAAGCGCGAGCGCGTTGAGTATTTTTTGGGCGACTCACCTTGGCATCCCGGTCAGTACCACCCATGTCATCACGGGCGCGATCTCGGGAGTGGGTTCGGCCAACCGAATTTCGGCGGTGCGCTGGAACGTGGCGTTAAATATTGTCTGGGCGTGGTTTTTCACCATTCCCGGCGCGGCCCTGATCGGTGCGATGTTTTTCCTGTTCTTGAGCAATTCTTAATAAATAAACTACCCCGGGGTAGTTTGTCGGCAGAATAACCTTTTGCGCGTCGGTTCGGCGTTCGTAAAAAATATAAAATGGATTTTATTGTCCAGTTTTTTCTTTACTTGGTCCGCTGGCAATTGAGCAGCCCGATACTGGCGGTGATCATGTCGGGAACGGTCGCGTTTGTGAATAAAACAAAGATCAATTGGCCCACAAAGGCCGAATGGATTGGCGCGGTCATTGCCAACCTTATCGGCGGCTGTATTTTTTTCTTCGTTGACCGCTTGATATTCAAATAAGATGCCTGATTTGCCCCGAAGGATGTACCTTCGGGTTTTATGGTTTTAAAAAATTGGCGCGCGTATAAAAAAAGAAGATAAAAAACTTTGTTAAGTTAGTTATCTAGACCACCGATGAAACGATGGTCTCTGTGCCATACATGACCGTTAGCAGGCCATTGACTGGTACCCGATTCACCGGGAACTGTTGACTCGCATATGGCGCGATTCTGGCGCCATAGGGGATGTTCCCGATTGTGCTAAAACTGGACTCAATTATCGATCCCGCGGGGATTACCAGATCGAATACCGGGTCGTTGTTTGTCACTATTACCGAGTATTCGTTGGGTGCAATGGTGCCTTCCATCGGCATCCTCGTGCCGACATAATACGTCGCCCTGGGGTAGTAATAGGTTGCTGGCCAACTCCAGCCATAAACCTTTGCCGGGGGATTATATGTGTGTCCCGTATCGCTGCGCTTGGTAACTATCGGTATGGAGTTCCAATCGGCGTGATTGCTATGCGATCCCGGGAAAGGCGATCCGTGACGATCCGAATTTTCGGCTGATTCCACTTGGACAGAGGATGTCTCGTCCGATGTGGTCCAATAGCCGGTTTCCTGACCAAATCGATCCATGCCGGGCGATGTGTTGCCGTCTCCTGGCCGGGCAAACGCCGGTGCTGTCAGGAGGCACATTATGGCGCTGATGACTAGCACTAAAATTATCTTACTTCTCATTTCCGCACTCTCCACTGTTTTGGCACAATTCGCACTCGCGTACGCGATAGGGTATTTGAATGTAAACGTGCTCTGAATAGTTTATACGTTATTTTTTATAAAAGTCAATATGTTAAAATCGTTTTTTAAAAAACATACCGCATCACGACTGCGTCAATAATAAAAAAAATCACCAGGCGCGATTGATGTTGCGCATGGTGATGCTTGGTCTTTCGACCCGGTTGTGATCTTATCTATCTAGCAGAACAGCCCGGTTGGCTGCTTCAGCTTCAGTTCTTCGCAATCCCCGAAGTAGACGAGGGGATTTGCGTGGCCTTTATCATTGAATCGGACATCGTGCTTGAGCCCGCTTGTTCCTTTTCCTGTGCCAGTAGGGACCAGCTCGCCGTTGATGTAGGTGTTATAGATATTGAAGATGTTCATCTCGCCGATCGCGGTAACTTCCACGATCGTGATCTGAGTCTGGCTGTCGCCATTGTTATCGACTGTTGCTGCACCCATTGGTAATGCTAATGCCGTTGCTATCATTAGCATCAATATCAAGGCTATCTTCTTCATCTTTCTTCCTCCTAATCTAATTCAAGGGAAAACCTTCCCGGCTCTGCGAATCTGCCAGAGCGGTGTGGTAGCCGAATAGCGCGACACTTCTAGGTAGAGCGTTATAGATCCCTTGAGTCACTGCATTTCTGGCATTCAGCTCCAAAGGCTTGTAGTCTCCGCCGGCGAATGCCATTCTGGATAGCATTAGCCAGGAAATCTTCTTCTGGACTAGACTATGGTCGGCGTAAGATCTGCCAACGTAGGCTACTTTGTGCGCCCGCTGCCAGCCGACCAACCAACCCTGTGTTTCCTGGACCAGTTCGCCAACATCCGAATCTGTTACCAGTCCAAGTCGTCCCGCTTGATCCAGCTCAGAGACACCGGTTGTCACTATTCTTGAGACATCATTGTTGTCCATATCTCTCAGCTCGTCTGCGGTGAACTGAGTCTGGAAGACGTCTAAAGTGAAATCTTTGAGGTCCCAGAACTGTATTTTTGGCTCTGTTGAGTTATCCATTGCCATTGCGGTTGTCGCGGCAGTGCATAGGCACGCAGCGGCAAGCAGCAATAGCATTAAACTTTTGTCTATCCCAAATCTCATCTCATTTTCCCCCAGGTCTGTCTTCTACGGATATCGTAATTCAGAAAACGAATCCAAATTCCAAATTGTAGAAGAACAGCTGCGGCACCGTGCCGTCACGAGATGAACATACACTATGTTGTTTTATTTGTCAAGACCATTGTCCTATTGTCAATATTTTGGCGCATGTTGGGACAAAAAATTTTATAAAATCAACTATCGAATAGTCAATGGCGCAGGCCGGTAATTTTTAAAAAAGATTCTATGGCAATATTTCCTTTATCGCGCGGCGGTAAAGATGGCGGGTGGCATTAAGTAAAAAAAAAGGCCACTCAATTCGCGACTGTTGATGGGTCGCAAATGAGCGCTCTATTGCTTAAGCTGTCTAATTTCTTGCAGGTTTATTCAAATGACGGGGTAGTAGGGGTAGTAATAACTTACATGCTCAATGTCTTGGTCGGACTTGAATTTGAAGTCAGCAAATCCTATTGCCCTGACATCTGCATCCTCGTATATACCCTGGCTTACCGGAACGGCACCATACCACCAGTCGTCGTATGCTTTGGCGTCTTCATCGACCTTGATGTCAAGCTTGGCTAAGAATAAGCCGTTGACATTGTCGTATCCCGATACATCTTGGGATATTGATCCACCGTAGCTCGTAGCGTCCAGATCATGCTTAATCTTCTCTTTTGCGGTCAAGCCGTAAAGATCAGAGACTGTGGTCTGGCCTTGGGATAGGTAGTTGCCGCTGGCCTTCTGTTTCTGGTCAATGATTCCTTTTACATCTCCGCCCACTGCTGAAAGACCGGCAAAGGTATACTGGTCACCCTGGTACACATTCTTCATATTCTCATACTGGTTGATCTTGTTGAAGTTCCGGAGTCCCGAGGTTGTAAGAACGGCACCTTCATATTGGCTGCCACCCATTCCCCAGGCATTCTTCATTAGTTGCCACTGACCGCTTTCTGTTCTGGTGTTTAGGCCATTATTACTAACAAAGAACTGGGAGGTTTGAGATCCGTACCATCCGGGGTTGTCCATGAACTGCCCTGATTTGATATCAGCATTACTGTTCATTCCCGATTGGGCGAGTTGGACCTGAGTAAACTGGTCAGCTCCATTGTAGTAGCCATTGTAGCCGCCTTCATAGCTCTGTTCAGTAATGATGTTTGAATCTGCCAGGATTCCTCCCTGAACGTCAGCGAATACCAATGTCGTCTGCTCTCCCAGTGCCAATCCTGTTGCAAAGCATAGCAGCAGAATTCCTAATCCAATTGCTCCAAATCTTTTAGTCATATTTTTCCCTCGTTCCATCCTTTCCTCGAAAAGACAATTGCTTTCGATTCCTGAAAGATATTAACTTTTCAAGGTGCTTGCGATTCCGTGCGTTTAGGAAGCTGGTTGGGTACACCCAACGTGATGCAACCTAAATTTTGCTAAACTATAATTGTGTTCTAACTCCGTTCTTTAGATATGTCAAGTAGGAAATGGCCTATCCTTGACTTTGTCCGATTTCGGGGTTAAAACGCACAATTGTTTGTGTAACAGTATTAAAAAAATTTGTCAAGGTTGATAAGGCAGGCGATTTCTGGTATCGTTATGATGTGTTGTTCCGCTGCGTAGAATTTACGCGACCGGGTTTTTTAAAAAAATCAAATGATCAGGTTGGTAATTTTTGATTTCAGCGGTACGCTGGCGTATTGCCCTCCCAAGGGATATCGCGAAATCGCCGCCAAGTTGCGGGATTTTAATTTGCCGGTCAATGAAGAGCAGGTTGCCAAGCTTGAGGCCGGGTTGGCGGAGTATTTTTCCGAGAGCTCCAATTGGAGGGAGTTTGCCGACAAGATCATCCAAAAACTGGGGATTGTGTTGGAAGCCGACCGCCGGGAAAGTTTGGAAGCATTCCTTGCGAGGAGGCTGGTTTGCAAGCCGTATGACGACGTTGAAAGCGTCATATCGTTGCCGCAAGACAAGGCGATTTTGACCTTGAGTGGTAAGTTCATGATTTCCAGCGTGCCGGAATTAAGGCAATTTACGGTGTTTTCTCCGGAGATTGCCGGTGCCAGGAAACCGGACCTGAAAGCGTTTTTGGCGGTATTGTCAAAAATGAAAGTTGATCCCGAAGAAGCGGTGATGGTGGGCGACAGCCTGGAAAACGATATCCTGCCGGCGCTCGCGATCGGCATAAAGTCGGTTTTAATCGACCGGGAAAACAAGATCCAAGCCGATGATCCCGCCATCATTAAAATTTCCAGCTTGAAAGAATTGAAAAGATTTTTATAGGAGCTTGCCGCGCCCTCCGTAGCTTTAGCGAAGGAGGGTAGTCAAGTGGTAAGACGCCGCCCGCCGACGCTAAAGCTATGGCGGGCAAGCATTCGCACCGCGCCCTTCGTAGCAAAAATTGTGACAGGCTGATATGGGCCTGTAGTCAAGTGGTAAGACGCCGCATTCGCATTGCGGAAGCGCGAGTCCGATTCTCGCCAGGTCCACCACCAGGCCTGTCACAATTTTTGCGAAGTAGGGTTGCGGAAGCGCGAGTCCGATTCTCGCCAGGTCCACAGAGCAGTAGATTTTGGAGCCCCCGCTTTTAGCGGGGGTTTTCATTTCGTTTGAAGCGAAATGCTCCAAAATTCACCACTCTGTCCACGCAGTCGGTTTTTAAAAGTTATCCACAGGAATATCACACCCAATTTTGTTATATTTTATCTTTAAATAAGATAAAAATAAATATTTTATCTTATAACCTGTGGAAAACTATAACCGGGGTGTTAATTGCCCAGTACCTTAGATTGGCCGAAGGGGATTGGTATTTGTTGCGCGCCATTTTTGTATTTGTTAAGATAAAACAAGATAAATACAATGGCATGGCTAAGATAATTTCCGTGAAAAAAACACGCAGCTGCGGCTATCCGCTGTTCGCGCTACCGCAGGCAATCGAAATGGCCAAGGCGCTTTGCGACGGGCTTGGCGAGGGGCCGTATTCGCGCGACGGCGTCGCGCGCGGACTGGGTTATTCGTCGTTTTCCGGGGCGGCATCGAGCAAGATCGGTTCCTTGGCGCATTTTGGATTGCTTGCGCGCGCCGGCGGAACGTATTCGATTACATCTTTGGCCAGGTCGGTTTTTTTGTATCCCAAAGAGGGCAGCGAGGAAGCCATGGCAAAAGCCGTGGGTAAACCGTTGTTGTACGGCAAGTTGATCGCGAGGTTTTCGGACAAGCCGCTTCCCGAAAGGCTGGACGCGGTTCTATCCGCGGATTACGGGATCGCGATCAAAGCCGCGCCGGTTGCCGCGCAAAACTTTGTCGCGACCTTGGAGTTTGCGGGCCTTATCCGCGAGGGCAAATTGGTTTTTCCCGATCCGGGCGACAATATCGCCAAAACCGTGGAAATCGTCAGGCCGCTGGAAAAACCCGCGGCCATCGCGGCATCGGCTGCGCCGATAAAAATAAAACTGCCGTCGGGAGTGGAAATATCGTTTCCGGAAAACTTGGCGTACCGGCTTTCGATGGGAGACTTCGGCCCGATATTGAGGTCTTTGGATGACAAGGCAAACGGGGGAATATGATCGGTTCGTTTGGGAAGCAACCGTGGCGTTCCGGTCCAAGCGCGGCCCATGCGGCAAAAAAATACCCTGGTCGGATGACCGGGTATTTTTTTGTGATATCGCTGATCGCGGGGAATACCGTGTAGCGGCTTATTTTGAGATCGCGTAATCGCCGTTCATTTCGGATATTTTTTTATGATATTTATTGTTTGGTATCTGGCCGCTAGCTTGAAGTTTTTCCAGTCCGGCGAGGTAACGGCCGCGTATTTGCGATGAGCTGAGGGACTGTCCGTAAACACGGACGGCATCCATTGTTCCCTGGAAGGTTGCCGATCCGCCGCCGTATGCGCCCACGTAAAAATTGTTGGTGCTGTTGGAAAGCACGACGTTGGACAGTGTTTTTGGCGCTCCGATCTGGTTGCCGTTGATATATAGTCTTGCTTCCGAAGAGTTTGCGGTGATGGCAAGATGGTACCAAATGCCGTTGTTGAAGTTGTAGGAATATGCCGAGAAATTATTACCGCCGCCGGCCCAGCCGCCGTTGGAATTACCAAAACAAGCGTAAGCGAAATTGTTCCGGTTGTTGCGGTTGTCGTAAGTGAACCACCAGCCGCTGTTGGGGCCGGCGGAATCCGGCGCTCCTTTGGCGGCAATAGCAACCAGTTTGCCGGTCGATTGGGTATAATCGATGCCGCTAAATTTTGCCCAGGCTTCGACCGTAAGTTCATTTATGGTTTTCAGGCTTTCCGGGTTACCCATGTTGATATAGTTGCCGCTGTTGAATTGCAAGCCGTAATGGCCGGAGATATTGTTTCCTTCCGGAGTTTCCTGGGCGAAGGCGGCGCCGCTGATCGTGCCGTCGTTGCCGAAGCCCGATGCGTCTTTAGCGACGCTTCCCGAGCCTTCGTCAAAATCCCACGCGCCCAGGCAGTCGATCCCGGCTTTTTGATGGATACTGGCCGAAAATGTCTTGCCCCGGGCGATATTCGCTTTTTGCTTCATGCTGCCGAGGTTTAAAATTACGACACTGGACAATATGCCGATCACGGCGATTACCACCAGTAATTCCACCATCGTGAACCCGCCATTTGTTTTTTTATCGCAACCAGGCATTTTGTTTGTTGTTTTTTGACGCTTGCCCGGCAAGCGATGGGAGGGGATGGCTATATGTAAAAACTAATTTTAAAAATCATGCTGGATCAATCTTGGCTTTTTCTGTTGTCAGGATATGGCTATTCGATGCAGCAGTTGATGGCTTTTTTGACCATGGCGTTTAATTTGCCCATGAATCCTTGCGGGTTTTTGTCGTGTTTATTGATGGCATCGTCGTCGATCTTTTTGATGTCGCCGGCGTTCATGATGCCCATGTTGAGGCCCCAGAACAGGGAATAGCATTTGAAGGCTTTACCAAACAGGTCGTAAGCCTCTTCTTTGTTTTTCATGGTCAGCTGTTTGGTGCCGACCTCCATCAGGCGGTAGGACGCGGCCAAGAGATGCTTGGAGATGCACCAGATTTCGCCTTCAGGCTCACCCACGATCTTTTTTAAAAGTTCTTTGCGCATTTCGCGCACCTCGTAAAGAAAGTCGTAATATTCTTTTTTACCGGTTTTTTCGGCGGTAAAAAAGAAATGTTCTTCGATGCCCACCAGGTTCATTATCGCTATGGTCAGGTCCTGGTCGCTGGACAGATCCATCTTGTCTTTCTTTTTCATTTCGTCGAATTTAGCGACGAATTCATCGAGGTTTTTTATCGGGCCAGCGGTTTTTATGTCCATGGTTATTTGGTTAGTAAATAGAAAATTATAGTGAATATCAATAAAAATGCAACCGGGAAGGCCACTTTTTCGTAAGGGAAATGGGCATGCCCGTTGTTCCGTTGTTTTAAGAGTTCGTAAGATCTGTTGGCAAAGTAAAAAACGGCCGTGCCTTCGATCACTCCCAAAAGCAATTTGTCGCTGGCGCAGGAACAGATGAAATCAAAAGGGCTGGCGATTATTTTGGCGTAATACAGCGGAATTATGGCAAACGCGTAGTACGCCAGTATCACAAAAAATCTCTTTAAAAAAAACCTTATCTTTTTTCTGTTAAGCCAGTCGATCGTCCACAGGCTGATGGAAAGCAAAAAACCGCCCAGCCAGAGGCCGGTGATCGAGTCGTCGATGCCAAGCCATCTTGACGCGCCGATGCCGGCGCCCACGGCGATGGTGCAAACCGGGCATACCGCCAGCACTTCTTGGGCCGAAAAGAGGGCGCCGGCGGATAATAACGCGGTTATTTTAAATTTCGTTTTCATAGTTGATGTTTGGGCGGCACGATTGCCGCAATTTCTATTTTCCGGTTTGCCGGCCGACAAAATCAATGATCGCTTTATCTCCCGTGTAACATTTGGAGTTTTTGGCGTCCCATAGCATCGGTACGACCAATTTTGTTTGGTCCAGGCCGCAAATTTGAGCTTTCGCGACGAACTCGTTTTTATTGGTTTCATTTTGGGAAACCTCTTTTTGCGCGATTGCCAGCTTTTCCGAAATGTTGTTTTCATCCAGATATCTTTTCACGTTGTCGCAATAAGGGCAGTTGATTTTGCCGTACAGGACCAGGTCCGCGCCCGGGGGATTGATGTCGCCGGAAGGTTTTTTATTATTGGCCAATCCCGTGATCGATAATATCGAGGCGGCGATAAGAAATATGAGCGATATGGCAAATTTTTTGGTTGCGTTCATTTGGATGAAGTTAAATGTGGGAATCCCGGATCTTTGCGCACAAATGCATTATAGCGCAGATTTTTGGCGTTATAAAATTCGATCATCGGTAAAATTGGTATTTATCAACTTGTTTTGTTTTGCTATCCTGAAAGAATCGATCATGAAAAATATTTTATTTATTTTTGCGGCAATCATCCTAATTTTGGCGCAGGCTCCGGTTGCATCCGCCCATTTGCCGTATTTGGAGCGCGATTCGGTCAAAATTGTTGCCAATGATCCGGAAATTTCCAAGGCCTACTATGGATGGCTCGGCGGCGCGCCGGCGGTTTATTCGATATCATCGAGAAAGCCGTTCTCGCTGTATCTTAATTTGTTGTCGCCGCAGACCGATAATGGCCGCCAGGATTATTCCGCCGACATATACGATAAAAACGGGGAATTGCTGGATAAGCTTGACGGTGCCGACTATATATGGCTGGTGTCTTACGAGCCGTTTGCCAACGATTACTACACGAAAGGCCCGGAATTTGAAAAATTGATGCCGGCGGGGGATTACCGCGTCAAAGTTTACAATTCGGGCAACAGCGGCAATTACGTCCTGGCCATCGGGAAGAAAGAAGATTTGTCCCCGGGGCAGTTTGCCCGGACGCTGGCGGTTTTGCCGTCCGTGAAGCAGGAATTTTTTGGACGGCCGTGGTGGGAAGCGTTCAATAACCTTGTTGGTTTGGCGGCGCTTGTTCTATTGGTCGTACTGCTGATCGTGATCTATTTCATAATTTCTTTCTTTAAAAGCCGGAAACTGAAAAAACGGCTTGATGTCGAGTATGCCCAATACGAAGATAACGGGAAATTTGGGGGAGCGGCTCGCGGCTGACCATTTGAAGCGGGCGGGCTATAGGATCCTGGAACGCAATTATTCTTTCCGCGCCGGTCACGGTCCGAGCATCGCCGAGATCGATATTATCGCAAAGATGAAGGGTTGTTTTGTTTTTGTTGAAGTGAAAACCATAAAAACGAACAGCAAGTTTCTGGCGCAGGACAAAGTAAACGAGATAAAAAAGTGGAAGATCGCCAAAGCCGCGGAAATGTGGCTGATAACCAACAAAGTCCCGTTGAATTCAAAATGGCAAATTGATGTTATCGCCATTGAATTATTACAAGACGACCGCCCGCGATTATTTCAAAAGATATTCGGTCCCAAATTCAAATTATCGCATTTCGAGAACGTGGCCGTTTACTGATACTTTACTTTTTGAATGATCCGTGTTTTGCTCATTCAGAGGAACAGACATGGATTCAAACGGAGCGCCGCATGGGATCAGCTTTGGATCAACGGAACTGGTCAAGGGTAGAGTCCCGGGCATTAAAACCGGAAGCGAGATCGAAGCGGATTCTATTTCGATCTGCAGCTTGAAGGGTGTGAATGAGGGAGAGATCGGGGTAAAGGTAAAAAGAGGATCCAGATGTGTTGGATTCTTGTTCATCGATGAATGGGATATAGCCGCAATGATCGGCCATGCACCGGAATTGTCGGCTTGATCGTGCGCGATCAGCTCCCTTTCCTTTTTTAAATCAAAAAATGCCCAAGGCAATGCCTTGGGCATTTTTAATCCGGCCATCGGTTTTAAAAGTCCGCGCAAAGTTTGTATTTTTTGAATTGCGTGTATAATGAGGTGGAAAACAGGGGTGTTGTGAATTGATAACGAAAAAAGATATTGCTTTGAATCGCATCTTTCGATGCGTGATGATGATGACTCTTGGCCCGAATGCATTGTTTAAAGGGTCCAAGGTGAAAATCGCAGCAACGGATCCTCTTGAGTTTGAGGTGTTGGAATCAAATAACCCGGCGAATAACCCCGTCGCGGCGGCGAAAGGGAGCAGACATCCGCTTTCGGAGGCTGATTTTAAGAGGTTTGAACTGGCAGCTTAGCCTTAGCTCTTTTTATTTTTAAATAAAGATTTGGCTTTTGCCAGGGTGCGGAAGGAGTGGTCGATGGCTTTTTCGAGAAACGATGCCATGCCGCCCTTGACCGTACCTTTTTTTTCTTTGATCGCGCCAATGACTTGTGCGGCGGTTAGGCCATTGGAATAATCGAAGGGCAGATCGATCCAGGTTTTGCCGATGAAATGGTTGGCAAAGTGGGCGTCGGATCCGGCGGTGAACGCCAGCCCGTGTTTTTTGGCGAACGCCAATGCGGTGTCGTTTCCTTTGAATACCGACGCGTTGAGAACCTCAATCCCGTCGATTAAGCCCAGGTATTTTTCCAGGCTGTCGGAAAAACCGCACCATATGCCGAAAGGATGCGCTACGATCGCCAGTCCGCCCTGATCGTGTATCCGTTTTATGGATTCCTCGGCGGACAAGTGTTCCGGGATCGATTCTTTGATGTTTAACGCCAAAATGTCGCCAGATTTTGATTTAACTTCTTGGGAGATTATAATTAGGATTGGCAGGGAGTTATTTTTTACGTATTCGGCCGCCCGTAATGATCCGTTTATGTTGCCGTGGTCGGCAATGGCGATGCATTGCATGCCGCGTTTTATGGCGATATCGACAATGTGGCGCGGATTTGCCATACTGTCAAAAGAGTGTTTACTGTGGATATGGAGGTCGCATTTGATCATGTTTTTTGAGGGTAATTTGAAATTTTATCACAATATCGCGGGCAGTAATAGCGCCAAAAGGGTATGGAATTCGATTTGATTTTTTTTATTTCCTGTTTATATTTGTTTTTGCCGGCGTATTTTGCCAATATGACGCCGCCTTTGATTAGGAACGCGAAGGCGTTCGATTTTTTGGACAAACCCGTCGATTTTGGTAAAACCATCAATGGCAAGCGGATTTTTGGCGATCACAAGACCTGGCGGGGAGTCGCGGGCGCGCTGATAGTCGGGACCGGGATAGCGCTGTTGCAATGGTGGCTCTATAAATTCGTCTGGGCGATGGAATTGTCGCTTTTGGATTATAAATCGGTCAACCTTTGGGCGTTCGCGTTATTGCTTTCCGGCGGCGCCGTGGCCGGGGATCTGGGGGCGGCGTTTATCAAACGGCGCCTGGGTTTGGTGCCGGGGGCGTCGTTTATGCCCTGGGACCAGACGAATTATGTCATCGGCAGTTTTATTTTTTTGGAACCGTACATTTGGCCGTATATGGACGACAGCCTGGTGGTTTGGGGAACGATCTTTTTAATGACATTCTTTTTGCACTTGCTTTTCAACCGTTTCGGGTACGACATTGGCATCCACAAGGCCAAATGGTGATCTAATCCAGGAATAGTGAATTCGGAATTATGAATTTGGAATAAAATCCCGATTATTCATGATTCGCGATTCATGATTCGCGATTCAATAATCCTATGTTTGAAGACACATTGAATAATATAGTTAACCGTGTTTCCAGTTCGATGTTTGATCTGGTTTCCGCGGTGGTGATCGGCCTTTTCGGCTGGTATTTCGCGTATACGATCGGGAATAAGGCCACGGAATTTTTTAGCAAGACAAAGCTTGCCCATACGATAAAGCGTCTGGGTTGGGAAGAACCGATTGTGCGCGTTTGGCGGGGGGGGAGCGCGGCGCGCATTTTCGGCAAGGCCGTGGAAGTCTGGATATTATTGTTTTTTTTGATGTTTTGCGCCGGAATAATGCAATTATCGCAGATAAGCCAGGTTTTGATGGCGGCGGTTATGTATTTTTTCAATATCTTTATCGCTTTCCTGATATTCGCGGTGGCGGTTTTTTTTGCGGATTTTTCCCAAAGGACGCTGGTGGCCAACCTTGAAAAGGAAAAATTCGTTTATTCCCATTTTTTGTCCCGGTGTGTTTCGGGAACGATCTGGACTTTGGCGGTATTGGCGATATTGTACCAGCTAAAGATCATCGCGCCTTTGGTGTTATCGATATTCATCGGTATAGTGGTGACTATTTCCATTGCGTTGGGTGTTGCTCTGGGCTTGGGGGGTAAAGACATGGCCGCAAAGATTTTAAAGGAAATCGAAGGACGGCTTAAATAATTCAAGAATCGGGAATGGAGAATGATGAATTATGGATAACTCATGATTCATGATTCTTAATTCATCATTCAAGCATTTTTATGATCATCGGTGTTACCGGCAATAACGGGTCAGGGAAAGATACTTTCGCGAATTATCTGGTTTCCAATAAAGGGTTTGAGCATATTTCGCTTTCGGATTTTATTAGGGAAGAGACCGCCCGCCGCGGGATCGAACTGACGCGGCACAACTTCCATGATGTGGCAAGCGAAATGAGGGTCAAATCCGGGCCGGGAATATTGGCAAAGCTCGCTCTGGACAGGATGGATGAAAGCAAGAATTATGTCGTTACCAGCATCAGGAATCCAAACGAAATAATCGAATTGAAAAAAGCGGGGAACTTTGTGCTGGCGGCGGTTGACGCGCCGGTAGAGGTGAGATTCAAAAGGATAATCGATAGGAATCGCAAGAACGAGAAGGAGATAATCAGTTTTGAGGAGTTTAAAAAGTTCGAGGCGGATGAATTGGAATCGCAGCTGTCATCGAGCCAGCAGATAAGGGAATGCATCCAGATGGCGAATTTCAACGTCGATAACAATTGCGATGTGGAAATGTTCTCGGACAGGATCGAGGCGGCGTATGTCAAGATCAAAAATTTAAATAAAATACCGGCAGGCCTTGGCCGGGGCTCCCGGAGTTGGAAAAGGTTTTTTAAAGGATTATTCGGCAGCTGAGCGTTTGAACTGGCGCCGGGTTAATGGTATAATTTCAAATTGGTTTTAAAATCCGCGGTTACTCGGCGCGCTTGCGAGGAGTGGTGGATTTTCAGAGTTTATTCGGGAATATATTTTTTAAGTTAAATTTATGCAAATAATTTGGCACGGACAATCTTGTTTTGAAATAATAATCACCAAAGGGAAGGGGGAATATATCACAGTCTTGATTGATCCGCTCGATGAGGACAAAAGCGGTTTGAAAATTTCCAAGGCTGACGCCCAGATAGTCATGACGACCAATAGCTCCTATACGGCCTCGACGGGAGAAATTAAAAAAGTATATCCGGGCGCTTTTGCGGTTACGGGCCCCGGCGAATACGAGATCCGCGGGATTTTCGTCCGGGGATTGGATTCTAACTTCGGCAAATCGGCGGAAGCGATCGCCGCGGGAGGCAAACAGGGCAGCACGATCTACACTATCGAAGCCGAGGATATGAAGCTTTGCCATTTGGGGAATTTAAACCAGGCGGAATTGACGCAAGTGCAGGTGGAAAAGATCGGCAATATCGATATTCTGATGTTCCCGGTGGGTGATGGCGCCAAGATCGGCGCCAAGGAGGCGTTAAAGATGGTGTCGCAGGTTGAGCCCAGTGTTGCCATTCCCATGAATTATGGCATACCGAAATTAAAGCTTGATGCCGGTGATTTGGACGAGTTTTTGAAAGTGTCCGGGCTGGGCGCGGTCGAGCCGTTGCCGAAGCTGACGATAAAGAAGAAAGAGATCGGCCCCGAAGAGGCCAAGATCGTTGTGTTGACTCCCTAATATTAACTTCGTAAAGGTTTATCCGGAGGTAAGCCCGGAACAAGCCCTTGGAACCGAGGGATGAGGAGCCCGGAGGAAACATCCTCGGGTTGCCGCCCGGGGGCTTACCCCGGGCGGCAAAATTCCTATAAAAATATAAATTCGATGGCAAATAAGAAAAAATCAGATCAAGACCAGGGCAAATTGGAATTCGAGCAGGTCAAGGCCACCGAGATCGTGTCGATAATGAAAGATTCTTATATCGATTACGCGATGTCGGTGATCGTGGCGCGCGCTTTGCCCGATGTGCGGGACGGTTTAAAACCCGCCCAAAGACGCGTTCTTTTCGTGATGTTGGAAGAGGGATTGCGCCACACGGCCAAATACCGCAAATCCGCCACGGTGGTTGGTTCCACTTTGGGCCGCTACCATCCTCATGGCGATACTTCGGTTTACGACACGATGGTGCGTTTGGCGCAGGATTTCAGCCTGAGATATCCCTTGGTGCAAGGCCAGGGTAACTTTGGTTCCATCGATGGTGATTCGGCCGCAGCTATGCGCTACACCGAAGCGCGTTTGTCACGTGTGGGCGAATCGCTTTTGGAAGGCATTGATAAAAATACCGTTGATTACATCGAAAACTACGACGGTACCCGCAAGGAACCTTCGGTTTTGCCGTCGCCGTTGCCGCAACTTTTGTTGAACGGGTCATTGGGCATCGCCGTGGGCATGGCCACCAATATCCCTCCCCACAATCTGAGGGAAGTTTGCGACGCCATGGAATATTTGCTTGATGAGCCCAAAGCGACCACGGAAGACCTTTTCCAATTCATCAAGGGGCCTGATTTCCCGTTGGGAGGTGAAATTTTCGACCGCAAGGAGATTATCGCGGCGTATTCCCAGGGGAGAGGGCCGATCGTTTGCCGCGGCAAGGCCGAGATCATCCAGAACGAGAAGACCGACCGTTTCCAGATCATAATCACGGAAATCCCGTACCAGGTGCAAAAATCGACGTTGTTGGAGCAGATCGCCGCTTTGGTGACCGAGAAAAAGATCGATGGCGTCAAAGACGTGCGCGATGAATCCGATAAGGATGGCATGAGGATTGCCATTGATCTCAATCGCGAAACCCAGCCGCAAAAAGTTTTAAACCGGCTTTACAAATTCACTTTATTGCAGAGGACGTTCCATTTGAATATGCTGGCATTGGTTGACGGTATCCAACCGGAGGTTTTAAACCTTGCCGATGTCTTGACACATTTCCTGAATCACCGCAAGACAGTGATCACTCGCCGGACGCAATTTGAATTGGACAAGGCCCGCGATCGGGCGCATATCCTGGAAGGTTTGGTGAAGTGTTTGGCGGATATCGATGAGGTTATCCGCATCATCCGCAAGTCGGAAAGCCGCGATGATGCCCGGATTAACTTGATGAAGCGTTTCAAGATCGACGATATTCAGGCCAATGCCATATTGGAGACCAAATTGGCCGCCATCGCCAAACTTGAGCGCGAGAGGATTGACAATGAGCTCAAGGAATTGGAAGCCAGGATCGCGGAATATATTAAAATTCTGGGCAGCCCGGCCAAGATCAAGGCGGTGATGAAAAAAGAATTCGCCGAGGTTAGGGAAACCTATGGCGATGACCGCCGGACCAAGGTTTATGTCCATAAGATCGGCGAGATTTCCGAGGCGGACTTGATCCCTGATGAGGAGGTGGCGATCACCTTGACCAATTCCGGTTACATCAAACGCATCGATCCCAAAACATACAAGATACAAAAGCGGGGCGGTAAGGGTATTATCGGTCTCAAGACCGTCGGCGACGATATCGTTGAGCAATCTCTGATTGCCAGCACTCACGACCGGATCTTGTTCTTTACCGATATGGGCCGGGTCTTCCAGACGCTTGCCTATGAGATACCGGAAGGTGCGCGCGTGGCGAAGGGCCGGGCGCTGGTCAACTTCCTGGAGCTGGGCGCGGATGAGAGGGTGCTTTACCTGATGTCTTTGGGTCGGGCTTTGACCGAAAAAGAAAAAGCCGCAAAATCGAAAGAAGAACAAAACGGATCCTCGGATAAATATCTTTTGATCGTCACCAAGAATGGCATTGCCAAGAAGACCAGCTTGGATGACTTTGACAATATCCGCCGTTCGGGCCTGATCGCAATTACTTTAAAGAAAGGCGATTCTTTACGCAAGGTTTCCAAGACCACCGGCAACGACGAAGTTATTGTTGTCACCAAGAAGGGCCAGTCGGTAAGATTCAAAGAAGATGATGTGCGGGCGATGGGTCGCCAGGCCGCGGGAATCAAAGCTATCAGCCTTAAGCGCGGCGACGAGGTCGTGGGAATGGACGTAGTGCCCACCAAGCCTGTTATCGGTGCCGATGGCAAACCCAAACAAAGGCTGGTACTGGTAGTGATGGAAAATGGTTATGGCAAGCGGACCGATATCAAAGAATACCGGATGCAGAACCGCGGTGGTTCGGGTATCAAAGTTGCCGAGATCACGGCAAAAACCGGCGACCTGGTGACATCGTTCATGCTTACCGACGAAGAGGAATTGATGGTTATCTCCAATAAGGGCCAGGTCATCCGCGTGCCGATAGAAGGGATATCGATTTTATCACGTGCGACGCAAGGCGTGCGCATCATGCGCCTTGAGGATGGTGATCAGGTCGCGAGCGCCAGTTGCATCTAATGCCGATTCTCGTTAAAATAATATAATGGGTTTTATAAATCCCCGGAAAATTCTGAATAGCCACTTGCGATTGGAGAGCCGGATGCTGGCCGCAGATTTCGGGTGCGGATCGGGGGAATGGGTACTGCCGCTTGCCGAAACACTTGACGGCGGCAAAGTGTACGCAATTGATCTTCTGGACGAGCCTCTTTCGGCATTGCGGGGAAAGGCGCGCGTTAAAAAATTGACAAACATTGAGATCGTGAAAAGCGATGTGGAAAAGACGATATCGCGCTTGCTGGCAAATTCCCTCGATTTGGTGCTGGTGACAAACTTGCTTTTCCAGATCGCGAATAAAAAAGCGGTTTTCGATGAAGCGAAAAGAGTGCTGCGGCCCGAGGGAAAGATGCTGGTTGTCGATTGGAGCGAGGAAGCCAGTATCGGTCCGGCGCGCAAGATTCCTGTTCAGGAACTGAAAAACATGGCGCAGGAATCTGGTTTTTCCCTGGAAAGCGAGTTTGACGCGGGTAATTTCCATATCGGCCTAATCTTCGATAAAAAATAATTTCAAATTATGAGCTTACCGTACTCGAAAAAATTTTTGGTTCCTTTGGTTGTGTTTTTATCGGCAATCGGCCAAAACGTTGCGGCGGTGGCCTTTTGCAATCCGCTAAGCGGCGATTGCACCGGCGCGGCAGGAAAGGGTTTGGACGCGCTTATTACCGGGATAATGAATTTCATTTTTGGGATCGCGATATTCATTTGTCCGATACTGATACTTTGGGGGGCGTTTAATATAGTTACCGCCGCCGACGACGAAAACAAGATTAAATTGGGAAGGAAAATAATCACTTACGCGGCAGTCGGATTGGTGGTGATCGCATTGTCCAATGTGGTCAAGGCGGTCATATTTGACATCGTCAGGAGTTAATAAACATATGCCAAAAAACAACTTATTTAAATTTATTCCGGCTTTGATCATCGCCTCGGCGATCTTGGCGGTTGGCTTTGGTGCGGGTTTGGCTTTGGCCCAATCCACATCAACGGTAACCCTTATGCCTCCGATCAACAGCGCGTCGGGCGGTGGTGCGACATTGGAAGATATCATCAAAAATGTCACCGGTTTTATTTTTTGGCTGGGGATAACGATTTGCCCGATACTTATCGTTTGGGGCGGATTTAATATCGCCACTGCCGGTGATGACGAGAACAAGGTCACCCAGGGTAAACAGATTATCACTTACGCGGCAGTTGGTTTGGTGATAATCGCGCTATCAAACGCGATGGTCATCACTGTTCAAAAAATATTAGCCACACCATAATAAACTACCCGGGGGAGAACCCCCGAGGTATTTTGGCGGGTAAATAAAAATATGATCCAAAAAAAAATTGTGGGCGCGAGAAATTTTTTAAATAAGGCGGGTGCATTGGCCTTGATGCAAGTTTTGGCGTTGCCGTTTATGGCATCGGCCCAAAATGTGCCTACCGTAAATGTTCCCACCAATATCGATATTGGGGTGATGCTTGGCAAAATTAGCAGTTATTTTTTCGGGATAGTGATCGTTACCTGCGTGTTTATGATCCTTTGGGGCGCGTTTGACCTGGCCATGTCCGGAGGTGATGAGGGCAAAGTGACATCGGCCAAGCAGCGGATCAAATACGCCGCAATCGGCGTAATTCTGGCCGCGATGTCAATGTCGATCGTCAGCGTTTTGAGGGATCTGGTGCAGGCGTAGAGCTATTGCTTAAAAGGCCGTTAAGTATTATAATTTGATCATAACTACCAAATTAAATGAAAAAAACATTTTTATCCTTGTTTTCGGCAAGTTTATTGGCTGTACCGTTTTTGGGTCTTGCGCAAAGCATTATGCCTGTGAGGAATAGTGCTGTTGGCAATGGGCTTGCGGTTAATCTGACAAGCCAGCCGATCACCACGGTTTTGGGCACGGTGGCTAATTATGTAGTCGGGCTATTGGTGATATTCGCGGTGTTTTGGGTTTTGAAAGCCGCCTACGGGTTCATGACCTCCGATGGCGATTCAGAAAAGGTTGGCGTTGCGCGCAGCCAAATCATGTATGCGGGTATCGGTATCGTGATCGCACTATTGGCAAAGGGTATTGTCGAATTGGTGCTCAGCGCGATTCCTCAGTAATATAATTTTAAGAACGGATTCAATTAAAGTGGGCCTTAGGGCTCATTTTGCTTAACAGCAAGGCTGAAGGCGCTTCGGTTATTTTGAGTGGACGGACCGTCAGCTAATATTTCGAAACAGATGGACTATAAAGATTTCATGGCAGGATACACCAAGAATTTTTTTTGGTTCAAGGCCAAAAATGAATTGATAAAAATCCTTGTTTTAAAAGCTTGCGGCGGTAAAAAACGGTTGCGGATATTAAACATCGGCGTTGGCGTCGGTGATGAACTGGAAATTTTAAATGAATTCGGATCAAATTATGTTGTCGACAAGGATCCAAACGCTTTGTCGGCCATTGATGGCCGGTTTTGCAAGGAAAAAAAATTGGCGGATGCGTGCGATTTGCCATATGAAGACGATTTTTTCGATGTCGTTGTTTCGTTTGATGTTTTTGAGCATATCGCTGACGACGCCCGTTCGGCCGGAGAGATCCGCAGGGTGTTGAAAAAACACGGCGCTTTAGTTTTTACTGTGCCCGCATTTTCGTTTATCATGAGCAGTCACGATAAAGCGCTGCATCATTTGCGAAGATACGACAAGAAGCGGCTGGATGATCTTTTGCGCCAGTTCGAAAAGCGGAACTTTTACTATTGGAATTCTTTGCTTTTTATCCCGGTTGCCATTGTGAGGATCTTAAAGAGGGGGTCGAAAGGGAAGATCGATAAAATATATTTATTTTCCTGGATTAACGATTTTTTTTACGACTTATTGGCAATCGACAATTTTTTGATAAAAAGAGGCCGTTCTTTTCCGGTTGGTTTGACTATCGCCGGATTTTGTTACAAATAAGCCGCATATGATGCCGGTCGCGGAAAAAATATTAAAATCGGGAGGTAAATTGTTCGCGTGGATGGAGCAGGTTAACTCCAACGGCAACTTTTTAAAAATCTTTAAAACTATCATTGTTTTATTGGTTTTGTCGTATTTTTTCATTGTTATCGGTGGCAGGATTGACCCGGATTTTGGCTGGCACATCAAAGTTGGCGATTGGATACTGCAGAACCGCCAAGTGCCCCGTACCGATGAATTCAGCCATACGATGTACGGATACCAATGGATAGACCATGAATGGGCAATGAATGCGTTGCTTTTCGCTGCCATTGAAAACAATTTGGGATTATTGGTCAATTTCGCGTTTTCGCTACTGGCAACCATTCCGTTCGCTTATTGGATCTTTAGGGCCAGGTCTTATGCTTCGTTTTTCCCGTTATTGATCGGAGTTTTTGCGATTTCGAGTTTTGTCGCGGTGCGCCCCGCGGTTATCTCCTTTGTTTTGTTTTTCGTACTGTATGAGATTTTGAACGCCAGGTACGGCCAGAGAGGTTTTAAAAGAGGGCCGTATTTTTTTGCCGCGATATTGTTGTTTATTTGGTTTTGGGCCAACATCCATGCCGGTTTTATCGTGGGGATAGCTTTGGTCTGTTTATTCGTCATTTCCGACCACGGGGAAAGATTTTTTTATTCCCGGAAATTTGATGTTAAAAAATTTGGCGGCGACATTTGCCTGGTTGCCGGATGTTTTCTGGTTTCCCTCATTAATCCTTACGGGTACGGTGTTTTCGAGGAAATACTGCGGATCATGCGCTCGTCCGAGGTTTATATGTATATCATGGAATGGCGTTCTGGGTTTTTTCAATGAGTTGGATCGTTTCTTTGTTTTGCGTTCCCGTTGTTTTTTTCTTCTTTATATTCGGCAAAAAGCAAAAAAAGACCAATTTGTTGGCCGCGGCCGTTTTTTTCGTCTTTTTTTTAAAATCGGCAAGGCAATTCATGCCATTTCTGGTGGCGGCGATGCCGATCATCGTTTCCGGCGCCGAGTCGGTGCGCGAGGAATTGTTAAGGTCCAAGGCGGCGACTCTTGCGATACAAAGATGCCGGTATCTTCTTGCGTGGTTTATGGTCATTTCCATGGTCTCAATTATCGCTATTAATTTTTATTGGGCTTTTACCAGCAATGAATCGGATTATTATCCAAAAGAGGCTGTCGGTGCCTTGGCTGAATATTCCAAAAGCCACGATGTCGTGCTTTTCAATGAATACGGCTGGGGAGGATATCTGGCTCAGCAGGTTCCGGGGATAAAGGTTTTTATTGACGGGAGAATGCCGCATTGGACCGATGATAACGGCAATTCGGCGATGAAAGACTATGTTAAAATATTATATACCGATGACCGGAGCGCTCTTGATGAAACCATCAATAAATGGCATATCAATACTGTGTTGATTACCAACAGTTCCGAACCGATATCCGCGCCGGCATTGGCAAACTCCGGGTTATCGGAATTGCTGAGAAAAGCCTTGCCCGCGAGCTGGATCAAAAAAACGGCTTATAACGATGTTAAGAAGATATTGCTGGAAGAAGGTTGGCAGGTGGAATATGAAGATAACGTTTCGGTACTGCTTGTGAAGCGGGAGTGAAAAAGTTGGTTGTACGGGTAGCTGCCGAGATGGCGAAATTGGTAGACGCGCTGGCCTTAGGAGCCAGTGGGGCAACCCATGGGAGTTCGAGTCTCCCTCTCGGCACTTGAAAACCGATGTCGCTTTGGCCAAATTGGGCCATTCGATAAGGTTGAGATTTATTTTCAGACGCTTTTTGATGGTATTGAGTTTTCCGAAATATCAAATTATGTCTTTGAATAGAATTGAAGGGTTGGATTGGCTTCGATTTTTAATGGCGACCGGCATAATGTTGTATCATTATGCCGGGTGGTTGTGGTCGTCACCGGATTCTTCGACAATATTGGGAAGATTAAGCATTTGCGGGGTTTGGATATTTTTTGCTTTGTCCGGGCTTAGCATGGCATTGGCTTACGCCAATCGTATAAAAAGCATCCGCGCCTCGTTGGGTTTTTACGCAAAGAGATTGCTTCGGATTTTGCCTTTATGGCTAATATTGATGGTTACTTTGCTTATTGTTAATGATGACTGGCAAACGTATTCTTTGGGCCAAATTTTACTTAATCTTACGCTTACGTTCAGCTTCGTTGATCCCGATAAAAGTCTTTTTTTTACCGGGTGGACACTTGGCAATGAAATGGTCTATTACGCATGGACGCCGTTGATATTGTGGCTGTACGATAAGAAAAAATCATACGGTAATGTTTTCTTTTTTGCGGTTGTGGCGCTGGGAGTTGTTTTTGTGAATTTATTTTTGACGGACAGTATGCCCGCGGAATGGCAAGGGGGGATATACGCGAATCCTTACAATAGCTTTTTATTCTTTGTTGCCGGGATTGCCATGTATTACAATTTCCGCCGGATGGAGATCGGCCCCGATAAGGGAAAGATGCTTATTGTTTTATTGCTGGCGCTATTGTGCGTTATTCCCGTCCGGGGGGATATAATAAATCTGGTTACGGGATACAATAAGGCCGTATTTGCGATATTGTCGTTGCTTGCGGTGCTGATTTTTTGGAAGATCGATTTGAAGCGATTGGGGGTTTCGCAAAAGATTGCCAAAAAGCTTTCCACGGCGACTTATTCGGTGTATTTGCTGCACCCGTTTGTTTTTGTGCTGCTGATGTCCGTATCCGGCGAGATTTGGCATTTTTTGCCGGCGGTTTCAATGGCGGTTTCTGCGGCAGCGACGATCATGATTTCTTTATTATCCTATAAGGTGATAGAACTCCCATTCATAAAAATCGGTAAAAAAATAGCGTTGTAGCGGTTAGTCCGCGGGCGATAAATATTGTTGTTTGAAAAGCGCGACATCGCGGTAATTTTTTTCGACGATTATTTTAAGGCCGCTGTCGCTATCCATGTTTGACAGTAATTTTCCGTAAACGCCGGCTGCCAACGGGTTATTGTGCGAAAAAATTACCAGATTATGGCCCGCCGCCAGGGATTGCGCTGTTGCCTGCGCCAAGTCCATTTCCGGATCGTTGATAAACGGCATGCCGGCCAGATCGTCGGTGATGATCAATCCTTTGAATCCCAGGGTGTTCCTAAGCAGGCCTGTTATGATTTTTTCCGAAAGGGTTGCCGGAACATTTTTGTCGATATTGCCGTAAGACGCGTGACTGGTCATTATAAAGCGCGCGCCCGCGTCAATGCCGCTTTTGAATATTCCTACCGAGTCGTTGAAAATTTTTTCGTCAACGACGGCATTGATGGGTTTTTCGTGAGGGTCGTCGGTGAAAACACCTATTCCCGGGAAATGTTTCAAAGTCGCGGAAACTTGGTTTTTTTGCAACAAGCCGATAAAATTTTTATTGAATTCTTTTAGTTCGTCGGGGCTATTCGTGGAAATTCTTGTTTTTATGAAAGCGTTTTTGTTGAAGGGGTAATCCGCGATCGGAGCCAGGTTTACGTTCGCTCCGATCGCCGCCATTTTCCGTATGTCGCTTTCGATTTTTTCCCAGCTTGGCTTGATGAATCCGAGCTCGTTTCGAAACAAATTAAGGCGTGTCGCTCCTCCGGGTTCTTCATCCATCATGATAAAAAAAGGGAGTCTTGTTTCAGCGAGGGAAAGTTTTTGCAAATCAGAAATAAGCTTTTTAAACTGGGATTCGCTTTCGTAATTCCTTTCATAGAGGATGATGCCTCCGGGTTTGACCAACTTCAGGAAATTCTTCGTTCTTTCGTCCAGTGTTACACCATAAATTCCCACAATGAAATTTTGGCCAAGCAAGATGTCATTTTGCGTCAAATCGTATTTATTTTCTTCCAAAATAGGATTGGCGCTGGTTGTGCCGATTTCCTTGGCGGCGTCCGTAATCGGGGTTGGCGCGCTCGCGTCTGCGGCCTTTTCGGAGGCGGATATCGTCTGGAGGCGGTTTATCCTGGAATTAACATAATAGTTGGCTATGTTTACAAGCGATAAAAGCAGTAAGCAAATAAATAATACCGCTTTGGGCGTGGTGGAAATTTTTTTGGTCATAATTGCGCTTGGGTGTGGAGTGTTAAGACTGCGGGGATCTCGATTTGGCCGCGCACCGCGTAACTCTTAATTCCGAGGTAGACCCCGGGCTTGCCCGGGGAACCGATGGAATGAGGATTACAAAGGAAGCATCCTTTGGTCGCTGGCCTTGGTTTCATACCACGGCCAGCGAAACACATATTAAAACATATACTTGATTTAATTATACAATAAAATGCGGATAAGCGGCCCGGTCCGGCGGTATTTGTTCTATCCGTGGTTCCATCCGGCAATCGGGATAATTTCGGACCTTATCGCGATGGCGCATCGATTTTGAAAATGTCGCTGCCCGACGATGAAAATAGCAGTGTTCCGATGGCGCGGAATTTTTTTTCGTTAAGGTTTTTGTAAGCTTCTCTTTCCAGGCTTCCGATAAAAACATACTGGATTTTGTATTCATCGATGATTTTTTTAGTTTCCTCGATGTCGCTGGTTTCATATAGGATTTTCATGTCGTCGTCAACTTTGCTTACTTCATTGAAGCCGTTTATTTCGGGTTTGGATTGGGAGCCGCCTGCAATATCTTCTTTTTTGAGCCGCCACACCACTTCGTGCGATTTCCATCCCATGGGCGCGATCATTCCCGTGAAAGCTGAAATCCGGCCATAAGTGGTGTAGCTTTGGCCGACCGCTTCCGCTATGACCGAGCGACCGGCTATATTGGAATTGATGTAATTGATGGCGTTCCAATCTCCTATAGCCCGTTCTTTGATCCATAAAGATCCGTCAAGGCCTTTGTTGCTGCTGTTTGAATAAAAAAATCGGGCTTGATAAGGATAAAAAGCGCCTCCGATTATGGCGATCGCGATTACGATTTCCAATCCGCGGCGCATCAAGCCGGTTTTTGACTTGAAATCATGGGAATACAACGTTTTTATTCCCCACGCGAATGCCAAAGACAGTAATACCCACGCGTGAAAACCGAATTTGAAAACGGTATTATAACGGAACCAGGAGGGATTGGTGACACTGAAGATGTCTTTTACGAATACAAATTCGACGCCGATGATGATGGCGACGGAAACGATCGTAATGGCGGTGACAAAAATATGGTTTGAAAGTATCCGTGCCCTCTCGATAAAAAGCGCGGCTAAGGTGATTGCCAGGAATAGTCCCCATATCCCGATTTCGGCCTCTATGGGTGTCGGCCATTGAACGTCTTGAAGGTTGTATTGTTTGACTTGGGAGTAGGCCAATCCCAGCCCGGAGATCGGGGCGTTAAAACTCCGCGCGGCAGGAAGGACCAGTATCGCCGCCAAAAATAAAGTTATTACCGCAAAGACCGACCATGCGCGGATGCGGCGAAAATCAATCTTGCGTTTGTTGCTGTCTTTGATAGTTTTTATGAAGAACATCAATAAAGATACCGACAATAAGGACAATAGTGTTATGGAGTCCCAGGCGTTGATCAGCGCGCATGTCGCAAGGTTGATCGCGAGTAGGAATGCAAGGAATGCGTTTGCTTTCGGCCGCCGTGAGGCGGCGTAGAGCAGGATCAGCGCGTTTAAAAAAAACGGCAGCGAGATCAAATGGGGATGCAAGTTGGCGACAGTAAAGCTGTAAGACGGAATTTCGTTGCTGATGTTGGAGGGATTAAAATATTGCGCCGCGGCATTATAGTTGCAGACGTTGCTGTTTTCGGTGGCGATGCGAAATGGGCAGGCGGCGAAAAATAACGTTCCGAATGTCGTAACCAATAGCGCGGCCAGCAGCGCCAGCCTTTTTGAGCGCGTCAGGAAATAAGATATAAGCCCGGAAAAAAGAAAACTTTGGCTGTAAATCAATCCGATCGCGAAGTTATATGCAAAAGAATAGGAGACGTGCGCAAGATTGCTTAGCAGACTTACGAGATAAAAGCCGTAGTAATAATAATTTACCGTTTTACCGGCGTACCACGGGTCGATGAAAGGGAAATAACTTGTTTTTCCCGACGCGCTCAGGAGCGCCATGTCCATAAGATTCTCTCCGCCCGCGATCGCCCCGTTTTGGTTGCGTATTATCAAATAGGCAAAATAAGCGGCCAAGGTTATCGCTTCCAGTAATAAAAATTCTTTCCAGACGAAAGGCGATTTTGTTTCGGCGGTTGTTCCCGGTAAATTGTGTGGTTTGCCATGGTTGGAAAACCGTCCGCGATTTAAAAATATTCCCAATAATATGGCCGTTATCCATATTCCGGAAACCATCCAATTGTTTTGGTAGTCGAGGATCCGGAAAGATGATGCCATCCAGATGCCGTAACCAACGATCATTAATCCGAAAAGTTTTCCGGTTGCGTAGGCGACTATTTTATTCCCAAAGACTTTTTTGCTAAAAAAGAACCCTGCAAAAGCAAAGCTTGAGAAAACAATATAAAAAATTACCGCCTGAAACCATTCCAAAATAATCATGTTTGATGAAAATATTATAGAGTATACCATGGTTTTGCTCCGGAAATCAGAATGAATGGGGTCGGGGAAATGGCGCAAGAATGCCATTATTTTGGCAAACAAAAAAACCGTGTGGCACGGTTTTTTTGTTTTATTTGAGCGCGACTATTGTTTTACGAGCACCTTCTTTTTCTTTTCGCGCTGGATCTTGGGAATGCGGATGGTGAGGATGCCGTCTTTCATCGCGGCGTCGGCGCGGGAAGAATCAACTTCCACGGGCAGGATGATCTTGCGCGAAAATTGTCCCCAGTAGCATTCTTCAATAAAATAATCGCCGTTTTCCTGCAGGGGATTGGGACGGTTGCCTTTGATGGTGATGAGGTCATCTTCGATCAAAACGTCCAGATCTTCCACTTTTATGCCGGCGATCGCGGATTGCACCACCAGGTCTTCTTCGGTCTGGTATACGTCGACCGTAAGTTGTCCTTCACCATTAAGCCATTCGGCTTCTTTCTTGCTTTCGGCGCTTTGTGCGATTTTTTTAGCCATAGGTTTATCGGGGGATTTTTTACCTGCTTTAGTTGTTTCTTCGGCGATTATTTCCGATCCGGACGGTTGTTCCCGGTCATCTGTTTCCTCGTTTGCATCCGTTTCGTCGGTTATTTTTTTCGTTTGGCCGCGAGGCTTGGTCCTTTTGGCGGCCGAGGCTTCCTTGAGCGAAGGAATGCCTTTCCCGGAGCCGGTTTTATAGGCCGCGAACACTGCCGCTCCTTCGCCCGGAGTGCCATCGGCAATCTGTTCGTTGCCGATTTCTTTACCGGCCGCCGTGCTGTTTTCCGCCATCTGGCTCTCCATGCCTTTTTTTAATTTGTCCAAGAAAGACATATGTAAAATTAACTTTTAACTTTTAATCCTTAATCTTTAACTAAAATACGGTTAGTATTTCCAGTTGTTTGATGATTAGAGATTAACGATCAATAGTTTTTTTGGTTATTTTCATATTGCACACACTTTTTGTTTTCAGAAGTTGCTGGAATTGTACGTAGAGAGTGAATGCCAGCGTCATGATTATTACCAGCGGAATGAACAAATATGATAGGTCTCCTTCACTTTTCATTATAGAAAAATTGTAAAGGCCGTGCAAGCAACTGACCGTAACGAATCCGGTTGCCAAAAGGCTGATTTTTTTTCCGTTATCGCAGAACGCCTTTGCCATATAATAACCCATGACCCCCGAGCAAAGAGTGTGCAGAAGTATCGCGCTGACGGACCGGTACATTGAGCGCATTATCAAAGGGTCGGGGCCGGGCATCAACAAGAACAGGATGTTTTCGACCGCGGCAAAGCCCATTGCCGAGGCGATCATGTAGATCACGAAATCGACCGGTTCATCGAGCTGCCGGTTTTGGCTGATCGCTTGTTCTTTCAGCCATACCGCGGCATATTTGACAAATTCTTCGACGAACGCCACGGCGATGATGTTGGACGCCAGCGTCGATATGATCGCGGGAAGATTGAAGCTGTCGATGGTATTGATCAGGAAGATTTCAATTGCCACCGCGGGCGCGGTCATGAAAGCTCCCAGCGCGAACACCGCGAGTATCTCCTTTTTTGGTTCCGGATGCCGGTCCTGCAGCGCGTAGAAAAGCAGCCATAGGAAGCAGGGGACCACCCCGATAAGCAAATAAACCGAAACATACCCGATGGAATTCGAGATCGACCATATGGCTGCCATTAGCGAAGTTGAATCGAATCCCATGGTGCGAGCGTTTTTTTGAATTGCCGCCAACGATTGCGCGAGCGTTTAACAGTTATATTTTATTCTATTTATTTGGATTTACAAAATAAAAAAACAAGGATTTTATCTGTCGGCAATAAATAGGTTATAATGGATCTATGGTTTCGGTAAGGGCGGTCTTTTTAATAATATTTGTTCCCGCGCTCATTTGCGGTTTTTTTGCGGTTGCGGCGAACAGCTTATTTTGTGAAAATTCCGGCGGCAGCAGTTTGCGGGCCGCTGTGATTGCGCCTGTGGAAAACGCGACAAGCGGCCAGCCGGATGTTGCGGCCGATGTTGCTGCGGTTCAGCCGGTTTTGGTCCAGGACCGATCAGCCGCGCGGGAGATGGTTTCCGCCGTGAAAAACGGCACGTCGATCCAACTGCAACTCGATGTTGCCGAGGCACAGTCGGTTTTGTTCTATGCCGAAGGCGGTTTTATCGCCGCGCCATTGTATTTGGGCAGGGGGCTGCCGGGCGATGATGGAGCCTGGGAATACGAATTCGATACCAGTCGTAATGCTTTGCCTAACGGGGAATATAAAGTATACGCGCAAGTTTATGCGGCCGGAGACGTTTACAATACTTCGGGAGCGTCGATATTTGTAAGCGTGCCGGTGGTTTGGACGAATGGCGCTACGTTGGACGAAATTTTAAACAAAAGCGATACCGAGGTAAACAGGATAAGTTCCGCGATCGAGGAAAGTATTAAAACCGCTTCCGGGTCGGTTTTGCCGATTTCAGATGCGTCGGCTGCCGATATAAGAAGTTTCGCGGACGCGGTGCGGGCAGTCGAGCAGCTTAACCGTTTGCGCGAAGATAAAAACGCGCGTTTTTTGATCATTGATTCAGAAATCCGTTCATTCGAGGACGAGATCATCGAATTGAGAGCCGATATCCTGCCGATAATCAAAAATGACAAATTAAAACGGCTTGCTGATTTCCGCGGGCAAAGGAGCGTCCTTGGAGGAGAAGCTGCCGATATCGTTGCAAGGATCGAAGAAAAAACAAAAGAAAAATACGCGTTGAGCAGCGCGATCTTGGCGTCCGCGAAAAGCGTTGAAAATGAGCCGGCCATCAAAAAAGTTTTGGAAAATTTAGATCAGGAAATGTCTAGGCTGGAGAGGGAGATTATCGCCAGCCAGGATATTTTGCGCCAGGATGACGATAATGACGGTTTGAACAATATCCTTGAAATAAAAACCGGGACCGATCTGTTTAATCCCGATACCGACGGCGACGGCGCGCTTGACGGCGATGAGGCGGCCAATAATTACAATCCTTTGGATGCGGATGTTTTCTTGCGCGAGGTCTATGCCGATCCGCGGAAAGTTAATCCCAGGCTTTCCGATATTTACGGGGTTAATAAAGCGTATGCGACCGAACTTTCAAGTGGCGTTCCCGGCATTGGTTTTGAAGGCTACGGCCTTCCCAATTCGTACATAGAGCTGTATGTCTATTCGGTGCCGATTGTGGCGATGGTCAAGGTTAACGATGCCGGCCGGTGGTCATATGTTCTTGATTATCCTCTTTCCGACGGGCGGCACGCGGCTTACGCGGCGCGGGTGAACAGCATCGGCCAGATCGAGGCAAGATCCGAGTCTTTATCGTTTTTGAAAAAGGGGAACGATATCGTCATGATCGATTATGTCGTCCAGGCTCCGGCAACGGAATCCATCCAAAAACTTAAAGATGATTACCGGTCTTTGATGGCAACTGTCATCTCGATCGCGTTTTTCGCGGCGTTGCTGGTGATCGGATTCATAAACCGCCGCGGCCAGGAAGCCAAGTATTGACTTTTTGCAATTAAGATGTATAATTCAGAACGAAAAGGCGCGGATTTACAATTTAATACTTGATAGCTGCGCCGTGTGGATTGTCGATTATCTTTGCGCGAGGTTTGATTATGAGATATGTCTGGTTGGTATTGATTTGCGCTTTCTTGTTGATGGCGCATGGTGTTGTGGCGGTAAAGATCGTGGACGATAACAAGCCCAACGTTCCGCCGGAATATGTTATTCTGAAAATAAAATTTGAGACGGGAATAATGCCGGCTTACAACATTACCGGAAGAGTCTCGTTTATTCTTATGAATAACTCCGGTCTCAATGTGATGCTTTCGGAGCGGGGAGAAGTCTTCCCGGTTTACAGAAAGGCAGATGTTGAGGCGGTTGTAGCGGTTTTGCATCCCGGGTCAACAAGTCCGGCCTTGATCGGTATCCAGGGAGGTACGTTTGCAAGAAACAGGGATACTGGATATTACCACATGGTAGTGGATGATGGCGGTAAGGCTGTGGTGTACAGATGGAAGCCATGAGCTCAATTTTTCCTTTTTAGGAGTAGGGAAATGATTGGGCGTTTTTTTATACAAGGAATATCGCTTTTGGTCTTGGCTTGACAAAAGGCGACAAAAGTGTATAATAATGATTGAACAGTGTAAAAGTGCGGCGACCTTTAAAAATTTAACAGTTAGTTAAAGAGGTTTCCGTGGGTTGGAGTGGTGGGTATGAAGAGTATGGGAATTATTGGAACTATATTGTTCCTTATGGCGGCGTGCTTGAGCATGCCGGTAGTTGCTGAAGAGAAAGAACCGGTAGATTGGGATAGCGCTGAATTTGCACTCCATTTCGACAGCGAAAAGGGTGTTATGCTTGAAAATGCAAGCTATATCGAAAATGGAGTTCTTGTTCAATCCATAAGATTCAAAACTCCAGACATGTCGACATTCGGACAAGTGTCTGTAAAGCGATATGATCAAGAGCTTGATTTCCTCTATTTAAACAATACTTGCATAGAGGAAGTTGGTAAAAAATATAACATTACTGGATACGAGAACGTTCTTTACGCGCCGACAGGCCAGTATGTAACGGCCGTTACGCGCCCATTGAATGACCATTCCGATACCGAGGTTACTCAAGCTCATGTAGGATTTGGGTATTACGTGGTCATCGTCATTGCGGATGCGGTTAATTTCGAAGACGTGCTCAAGTCGTTGAAATTTAAGAATATCCCATAAAGTTGAGGAACAGCGTTTCCTCACTTATTTTTTTAAAAGAAGGTTGTGCTTCTATTGGAAAGAGAGGTGTGTTGTTGTGAACGGCAAAAGCTGTTTTTTTTTACGATTCCTGTATTTTTTCTAAAACTAAAATAAATTATGGTATAATAAAATAATTTATATAAATTTCATAATGTTAGATTTTTTTAAAAAAAATTCGAAGGGACTGGTGATTTTTTTCGTGTCTTTTTCTTTATTGTTTTTGATTGAACTGAAATTTTTTTCAGCGGGAGTCGGTGCTGTGGGTATAACTACGGGAGGGAACCAAACACACAGTTTTGGCGTGGGTGGAAGTGTTAGCGGCGGTGCGCAGGGAAGTTTTGATTTTTCTTTTGGCGGAGACGGAACTGTCGGCGAGGGAATCAGCTGGGAGGAGCAGATGAGGCTTTGGATCGAGGCAAAGGAGGCGGAAATTAAAGAAGCGCTCCTTAATGGTTTGGAAACCGAGGGATTGATGTTGGAATTGGTTAATTTTTTGGGTTCCGAAGAAGTGAAAAAATATGCCGAAACCAATACGGAATTCAAGTCGGCGGTTTCAAGTTTTCTAAGCCAAGATAAAGATGCGATTACCAAAGAATCCATTGAAAGCGGTGTTGGCCAGATTTCGAAAACAATTCCCGTCGCTCCGGCAACTGCCGATAAGCCCGCTGAAACCGGTGATAGCCAAACCGAAACTGATGCTGTCAAAACCGATATCGTCGCAGGCGCGGCCGCGGATGCGCTTGATGTTGGCCAACTAGATGACAGCGATGCCACGTCCGGAACCGGCGGCGCGGATGATGCCACGGTAGATGCGGCAACCGCTGACCAAGAAGAAACCGCCGATACGGCCGTAACCGGTAACGATGCCACGTCCGGAACCGGCGGCGCAGATGATGCCACCGTGGACGCGGTGTTGGCGGCTGCCCAGGAAGAAGAGACTGTGATTACGGTGGGAAATAAGACCAAGCCGGATACGATTCAATTGGGAAATCCGACCAAACCGGCAACGGTTCATTTGGGTAATGAAACGACGCCGGAAACAGTCCATTTGGGCAACGAAACCAAACCGGCAACGGTTCATTTGGGTAATGAAACGACGCCCGCGACGGTCCATATTGGAAATGAAATAACGCCGCCAACGGTTTGCATTGGCAGCGCGTGCGAGAATCCGGCAAGCAGTGTGGTTGTGATCGACAATACGGTTAAAGCGAAAAAAAACGATAACAGTAATAACAACAGTAATAATAGCAACAATAATATAACGTGGACATCGATCAATAATGTGGCGGTGGTTCCAACTCCGACGGCAACGGCGGTCGCAAATAATCAGGTTTCCACCGAGCACGCCGCGTCCGCGGCCAGTGCGGTTGCGTCGTCGGTTGTTAATTCGGCAGCAACTCCGAGCGAAACCGTTAGCAGCGGACAAACGACATTGGCGGCGATCGCCGATATCGCTGTCGTGCCGTCGCAGCAAGCCAAGCTTACTGTGACTGTGGCCGCGGACGCGTTCGAATTAAAAATGGAAACCGTTGGCGCGAAGAGCGTGGAGTTTTACATTGGTGGCGGATCATTATCGGCGCCGTTATATCTGGGAAAGGGGGCGGCGGCGGGAACCGGCGTCTGGAAATATACGATAAAATTATCCGACAATCTTTTGCCCAATGGCGATTATTGGGTTTACGGGCAGATCGATAAAAGCGGCCAAAATCCTTTTCGCAGCACGGAGATTTACATTACTATAAATGCCATTGTTGCGCCTGTGGTTGATGCGGGCACAAAAACAGCGCTTGACGAAGGGCTTGCGAAAAATAGCCAGGCGATCGACGAGAATAGCGATTCGATATCGAAAACCGCGCAGGAGACGGCGAAATTGATCAATGCCAATTCCAAAAGCGTCCAGGCGGATATCGATAAAATTGCCAAGGCGGTGCAGGATCTGGCGCAGTTGAATGATTTGTTGGCGGCCAAGATTGCCGAAAAAAAGGATATAGAAACCATAATCGCCGCCATCGAAAGCGAAATCTCAAAACTTCCGGAAAATTCGTTGCAATTGATCCGGGATGAAAAAACAAGGCAGTTGCAATATTATCAGGCGCAGAAAAAGATCATTGAGCGGGAAATGGAAGTGATCCGCGCGGGGATCGATCAGAAAATAAAAGAGAAGGATGCGGTCAAAAATATTATTTTATTGGCGATCAAAGGCAAAGCCAATGAAAGCGAAATTATAAAGAAATTGGATACTTTCGAAGAAGAGGTGGCGCGATTCGAGAAGGATACCATAGAAAAGCAAAAGCTTTTGCAAAAAGATACTGATGGTGACGGACTTAATGACGCGCAGGAAATTTTGGCGGGCACCGATCCGTTCAATCCTGATAGTGATGGCGATGGCATGCTTGATGGCGATGAATCTTCCCACGGTTCAAACCCTATGAAAGCGGATTCTTTCGGCGATGTAACTTACCATGATCCGCGCGAGGTTGCGCCCAAGCTTACCGCGGTTTACAGGTTTGACGATAAGACCGGGATTGCCGCCACTAAGTTGCCCAATGGCGAAACCGGCATCCGATTCGAGGGTTATGGTTTGCCGAATTCGTACGTTACGTTGTTTATTTATTCGGTGCCGGTGGTTGTTGTTGTGAAAACCAACAATGTCGGCAAGTGGACCTACACTCTCGATAAGCCTTTGGACGACGGCCAGCATACGGTTTACGCGGCGCTTACCAGCAGCGAAGGAGATATCGAGGCAAGATCCGAGGTGCTGGTGTTTATCAAAGACGGGGATAATATTTCGCGCATTGTTGCCAACCAGGAAGCGTCGATTTCCGCGTCAACGGAAAAAATGAAGAGCAATTTCGGGATCGTGGTTTTCCTGATGGTTTTCATCGCGGTCGGCGGCTCTTTGCTCGTGATTGGATTCATGGCCAGCCGTGCCGGAAAGGGCGGCGGGAAGAGTGATCCGGTCGCGCCGGTGTAATAGGGCGGTGGGTTTTGAATGGTTTTGCGACGGAAGTCCGGTCGATAATTTTTGCTACCTTAAAAATGAAACTTGTCATCAAAGAATTTATAATAAGCGGATTTAGTTTTATCAGGCAGAATCCGACGATCTCGTATTCTCTGCTTTTGATTATCCTGTTGCCCTTGGTTTTGTATTTCAGCACGTTTTTTACAATACAGGCACTTGAAGGCGCGGTGAATCTTTCGATCAAATCCCAGGCGGCGATGAACCGTGATACCGTTGCGTTTTTGCTGCTGCCGAGCTTTCCCGATAAGGATTCGCTTGATCAGAAAGAATTGCAGCAAACTATAGAATCGGTGGCCGCCATCGGCGGCGGAAAAGAAAATGCCGGAGACGACCAAAAATTACAAAATATCCGGGTTATCGTTAAAGATGGGAATGGCTATAAAGTGGTGGCGGCCCAGGTTTTTGACAATGTTGATAAGCCGATCAGTACCGCGATGGCGTTGAACGGCGAGTGGCTTATTTCCCAGTCTTGGGAAAACCCCAATGATGAGCTGGGGGCCGAGATCGAAGAGAACAGTAAGAAATATTTCCGTATCACCAAGCCTTTCATTGATCCGGCAACCGCCGAAATTTACGCGCTGCTGTCCATCGATATCCCCACCGGCCCGATTGTCGATAAGATAAACCAGGCGGTATGGCAGGCGTACTTGATATTGGTGGTGGTGGTCATTGCCTGTTTGTTTCTGGTTTTCCAGCATACGAAATTGTTTTTTTATGTCACTTTGTCCAAAAAATTGCAGGCCGAGAACAAGGCCAAGGATGATTTTATCCGGATGGCGACGCACGAACTGCGCAGTCCGGTAACGGTCATTAACGCCTACATAGAAGCGTTAAAAGACGAATTGGCGGCAATCGTGAATAATGACCAGAAGCAGTATATCGACCGTATTTCGATGTCCATCAGGAATTTATCCGATCTGATGGATGATATCCTTGAAGTTTCGCATATCCAGCAGGGAAGGATGGATTTCAAGCCGGATAAGATTTCCCCCGGAAAGGTTGTCGGCGAGATTGTCGAAGGTATAAAGAGCAAAGCCGAAGCCAAGGGTTTGAAGTTGACCATGGAAGGCGCGGATTTTCCGTATAATATCGATGTCAACGAAGTTTGTTTCAAAAGAATTATTACGAATTTGATCGAAAATTCGGTCAAATACACGCCTGCGGGCAAGGTGATGGTGTCCGTTAAGGCCGAAACTTCGAAAAAGCGCTGCGTGATCACGGTGCAGGATACCGGATTCGGGATCTCGGCCGAAGGCCAGAACCGGCTGTTCTCGCAGTTTTACCGCGTGAAGACCGAAGAAAACGCCGGCATCCCGGGAACGGGCTTGGGCTTGTGGATGTCGCGGGAAATGGCGCGCAAAATGGGCGGGGATATCATGCTGGAAAGCATCGAGCGGATGGGATCAAGATTTTTCGTGTTTTTCCCTTTGGCTGATAAATAAGTTGATCGTTGTTTTTTTATTATGATTGTGGTATTTATATTTATCGCACATTAAAATTTCGCATAGACCTTTTGGAGGCAATGCCAAGACCGTGAATTTTATGGATTTGGCAATGCCTCCAAGGTGGGGAGTGGTCAAAGAATTGCCCAAGGCAAGTCTTTGGAGGCAGAGTCGCGCGTTATAAAAAGGAGGTGAGAATCCTTGAGAAAACTGATAGCTGTTCTGGTCATTATCGCCATGGTGGTGGTAAACAGGCGGGAGCATAGTTGATTTGTGCTTTTTCTGTGTTGCCATGGTTTGATCGCATTAAATCACTGTGAATAAAAATTGGCGGATTTAAGCCGCCGAAAAATTTATTGGGGGCGAAAGATTGAAAAAGCTAGCCGCTGTCCCGGACTTTCTCAATAGGATGTAGAGGTGTACTATGTTGGCGGAAATGATCCCAAACATACCTCTACTGAAAGGGATGATCCGCGTGTTGGCTAAGCCAAATTATTTAAAGAAAAGCATTTAAAGAGCAGGAGCTTGATTCCATAATGGGGTCAGGCTCTAATTTTTTTTTGGAGTGGCGTTGCGGAGCGCAACATGCTACAAGAAAGGTATGAAAATAAGATCGTCAATTCCAACGGTTTTCCGGGTGGTGCTGGCGGGATGCGCCATCGTTTGTTTTGTTTGCATAAGCCCGTTTGCCGCCTCTGCGGCGAATAACGGCGCGGTTCCTTTTTCGAAAACCGATCTGTTACCGATTCTCCACGCGGCGGTTGCCAATCCGGCGGCAAAGCCTTTCCCCGGGATCGCTCCGAGGGCGTATTTGGTGGCGGATCTGGATTCCGGCGAGATCTTGTCGGAAAAAAATTCCAAAGCCAAACTGCCGATCGCTTCTTTAACCAAACTGATGACCGCGACAATCGCTTTTGAACGGGTTGATCTTCAAAAAAAGATCACGATACAAAAATCGATGCTCGCTCCGTACGGATACAGCCCGAATCTGATCGCGGGGAAAAGTTTCAGTCTTGCCCAGCTTTTATATCCGGTACTGGTGGAATCATCCAATGACGCGGCCCAGGCGATGAGCTGTTTTGTGGGCAATAAACAGATGATCAAGCTGATGAACGGAAAGGCGCGCTCCTTATACATGGGTTCCACGAATTATTCCGATGCCCATGGTTTAAGCCCCAAAAATACTTCAACTGTCCGCGATTTGTTTTATTTGGCAAGATATATATCCAAAAACCATCCCAAATTGTTCGAGATTACCCGAGGCAACGACGTTGCCGGTATCGGCGCCGCGCCATATGCGGGAATGAAAAATAAGAATTTGGTTTACGGCCTGCCTGATTTTGTCGGCGGCAAAACCGGATATATTCCCGAATCCAATTACAACGGATTGTTTATTTTCAATCTTCCTTTGGCGGATGGATCATCCAGGAAAATTGCCATTATTGTCCTGGGCGCGCCGCATTTGCAAGCCGGGAACCAGAATTTGAAAAGTGATGTTGTTTTGACTCTTGATTGGCTGAAAAAAACATACGGGGCGCAAGCCGACCGTTTAGTAGTCAACTAAAATTAATCGCTAACCAAAGCTATGAGAACCGGAGTTGCCACAGTACCGTTGGACTGGGGGCGGTGCCCTCGCTGGCTGTTCGACAGGATGACCCGCCTCGGGCGGGGAATTTCGATTGCAATCGTGGAAGAATTCGGCCCGGAGGAGTTGTTGAAGCGTTTATCCGATCCGGTGTGGTTCCAAAGCCTGGGGTGCGTGATGGGGTTTGATTGGAACTCGTCGGGGCTCACCGTGACCACCATGGGCGCCCTGAAAGAAGCGGTGCGCGGGTTGGAACCCGATCTCGGCTTTTATATTTGCGGTGGCAAAAGGGTGTCTCGCAAAACTCCCGAGGAAACCCGGCAATGGGGGCAAAGGCTGGGCTGGGAAGATAAAAAAACAAACCGCCTGGTGAACGCCAGCAAAATGGCGGCCAAGGTCGATTCCAGTCTTATCCAGGACGGATTTTCGATCTATGCCCACAACCTGCTTTTTACCAATTCCGGCAAATGGGCGGTGGTCCAGCAGGGAATGAACATCGGCGAACAGAAAGCGCGGCGCTATCATTGGCTGTCCGACGGGGTCAATGATTTTTGCGAGGAGCCGCATTCGGGGATCGCCAGCGACGTAAGGTTAAAGCCGCTCAATCTGACTGCCAAGGAAAGTTTGGAAAACAAAACGATATCGGCGGGTCTGGTGAAGGAAGAACCGGCCGCTTTTTTGAAAAACTTCCAAAAAATGGCCAAGGAATTAGCTAAGGATCTGCCCCGGGTTTCGCATATGGGGAGTTTGGGAGCCCAGGGGCGGTTGCCGGGATTTACCGATATGGAACTGAACAATGTGGAATTCCATTGGCATCCGGTGGTTAGTGAAAAATTCGATATCAAACGCCTGAAAAAAACAATCGAGCAAGCCCATTTTTTGGCGCCGGGAAATTTTGCCGAGCTGGTGGCCGGCGAAGGAGTGGGGCCAAAAACCATCCGTGCGCTTTCACTGGTCGCCGAGATAGTTTATGGTGCCAAACCATCATATGAAGATCCGGCAAGATATACGTTTGCCGTGGGCGGCAAGGACGGCACGCCGTTCCCGGTTGACCGCGCCACCTACGACCGGACGCTGGACGCGATTGAAAAAGGCATTAAACAGAGTAAGATAAACCAAAGAGAGATCGATGGCGCGCGCCAAAGGTTGGAAACGGTAACTTATCCTTTTTAAATCGGTAATGCCGCGGGAATATTTTTTTAATCATATTGAAAATGAAAAATTATTCATCCAATAACGCGCAAAAAGGGAAAACGGCATACCGGACGCCCAGTCCGTTTATTTATCAAAAATGCGTAACGTCTCAAAAATTGTCCCGCCCCGGCGGGATCCCGCTAAGCGGGAAAAATCAAAAAGGGAAAACGAACTGGAAAAGATCGCTTCCCAAATAGCCGGATGCAAAAAATGCCGGTTGTGCGTTACCCGCGATAAGACCGTGCCCGGAGAAGGCAATGTTGACGCCGGGTATTTTGTTATCGGCCAGGGCCCGGGAGCCAACGAAGATAAAACCGGGAGGCCGTTTATCGGCCGCGCGGGAAAATTGCTGACGGAATTGCTGTCGTTGGCTTTGATCGACCGCGAGCACGGCACATTCATCACTTCGCTCGTAAAATGCCTGCCCACGCCCCCGATAAACCGCAAACCCAAGCCTGACGAGATCGCCGCGTGCCATGATTATCTGGCGCGCCAGATGGATTTGATTGGCGCAAAAAGAATCATTTTGCTGGGCGATATGGCGTTCAAGCAATTCTTTCCCAAAGACAAGTTCTCGGAGTGGCGGGGAAAGTGGCGCAAAATCGGGGAGCGCGAATATTTTATCAGTTACCATCCGGCCGCGGGGATCAGGTTCGTCAAATTTAAAAAGATTTTGGAAAATGATTTCCGGAATTTGAAATGCGGCCGATCCGGGCAATAGCTTTGCAAAAACTTGTTTTTTGGTTGGTTTATGGTTAAATCTAGTCAGTATGAGGTGTTGTATGAAAAATAAGGCTGTGCGAACGAATGTGGTCGATTACGGCCATATGAGCCGGGAAGAATGTTTGATGCCCGGAGCTAAAGGCGAACAAACGGAACAAGGCATGGTCGATTACGGCCACATGGGAATAGAAGAGTGTTTGCCGAAGAGATAACCGTTAAAGGGCTATTGGTCGGATGATCATTAGCTCTTAAATTTTATATAAAACGAAAATGGAAATCGAAGAATTTGAAAATTTAGTGGCGTTGGCCGTGGAAAGCCTGCCCGATAACATAAAAAACGCGATGGAAAATGTCGCGCTTGTTATCGAGGAAAAGCCCATGAGGAACAATTTGCTCGGTTTGTACCAGGGAATACCGGAAAACCAATGGGGGAAAAGCGAAGCCATCCGCCTGCCCGATAAGATCACAATCTTTAAAGCCGCGATCGAGGCCGAAGCGCGGACGTCCGACGAGATCAAAGAGCTGGCCAGGATCGTCGTCTGGCACGAGATCGCGCATCATTTCGGTTTTGACGAAAGTGAAACCCGCAAAATGGAACGTAATTGGCGGTCAAGCCGAACATCTATTGACGGATAACATTTTTTATCATATAAATTTCCAAGGAGGTTCATTTGATGAGTATCGAGGAAGTCTATTTGGAGCGCGACGCGTTGCGGCGGTTGCTTAACGAGATTAATGAGGACCAGCCTTCGGAGAGGGCATGGAGGGTTAACCAAGTTATTAAACCGCGGGAACCGCCGGCAAAACAAACCCGACACAGGCTTCGTGCGGATCAAAAGAGGTGGAAAACTTGGTCTAAAAGGCTTAAAGCTAGGAGGAGTAATGGCGGGTGATCTATTACAAGCGGACACATAATATTTGTGTCCGTAAATCTTTTTTATAAACGCTTTATCATGTATGTTTTTTGCAGTTTGTAGCCGTTTTTTCGCCAGTAAACGCGCGCGCCGACGCCCGAAATGGCGGCGATTTTTTTTACGTTAAATTCGTTTTTGACGATGTTCTCGGCCTCGATGATCAATTTTTTGCCAAGGCCGGTATGCTGGGCCGAACCGCCGGTTTTGGCGATCGGGGTTTGCGTGCCGTAGGTATGGATCTCGCGGACCAAGGCCGCGTCTTTCAATACGGGAACCACCGGTTGGGCGTTGGCGTTGGGGATGCGCAATCGCAGCAGTGAAAATATTTTTGTTTTTGCTTCGTTCTCGAAACTTAAAAAGATTTCCATCCCGTTCGACGCGAGATATTCGCGCCGGACCAATGATATTTTTTCATCGATTTCATATCCGCCTTTGATCTCGCGGCACCGTATGCACTGGCAGTGCCATCCTTCGCGTTCCATATCATTTGCGATCATCTGGCGCAGGTTGGAAATGGTTTTCGTTCCCGTGGTGATGCGCGGGGAGGGGATGTCGCGGATGATCCGCTCGATGCGCACCCAAGGCGGCACGATCTTTTTTATTTCTTTTACGGTCAGGATAAGCTGGGTATCCGAATATGGTTTATATTTTCCTTGCCGGTGTATTTCATAAAGCGGCGCTTCCTTTAATACCGCGCAGGGATATATCTTTAACAGGTCGGGGCAGAAACCGGGATTGGAAAACAATTCTTTAGTCATCGCCAGATCAAGGACCGGATCCGATCCGTAAAGGTTGAGCATTATCTGGTAGGAAACTTTAAAGCCCGCGTTTTTCAGCAATTCGGTGGCGCGCACCGCGGCATCGATCTTGTGGCCGCGGTTGTTCATTTCCAAAACTTGGTCGTAGATGCTCTGGATGCCCAATTCCACGCGCGTCACTCCCAGTTTGCGCAATTGGACGATCTCTTTGGCATCGATATGGTCCGGGCGGGTTTCCACGGAAATTCCCACGATCCGGCATGGGGCGGTCTCGTTTTTCTTTTGTTCGGTTTCAAGGGTTAAAGTTTTGTATTTTGGCCGGTCAAAGCCGTTGGCCGCCGCAAAGCAGGCGGCGATGAATTTATCCTGGTAATTTTTGGGATAGAAGCTCCAGGTGCCGCCGATGACGCGCAATTCGATCTTGTCCACGCTATGGCCTTCCGCGGCCAGATTTTCCAGCCGCCTTTTCACCTGGATATAGGGATTGAATTTTAAGAGTTTGGCGCGTTCGGCGGCCGGTTCTCCCGAAAGATAGCTTTTGGGGAATCCCGGTTCGTTGGGACAATAGAGGCAGTTTCCGGGGCAAGGATAGGGTTTTGTCAGTACGGAAACATTGATAATTCCGGAAAGCGACCGCACCGGTCTTACCCGCAACAGCCCGGTCAATTCCGGCGCGACCGGTTCTTTGCGCGATTTTAATGCGCCCAGCAGGGCGATGTTGCTTGGATAAGGAATTTTGAATTCGGTGCACATCCGCCGCTTAAACGCGTTCAAATCCGCTTTTGTGCGCGGATTTGCCAGTATCAGGCTTAGAGCGATCTTGCCGTTGATTTTTTTTGCCATAGCTTGAAATTATACGATTTTTAAGTAATGTCAAAACATTGTGATAAAATAATGATATGCAGAAGATAATTTTGGAAGGAAAAGAGATCGTTATCAGGAAATTGGCGCCGGTTGATCTGAAAAACCCCGGAAGGCATTTGGATTATTTCAACGCGATTTTGGATGAGGACTTGTATATAAGCACGAACAAAAGGATTTCGGTCAAGGAAGAGAAGGATTACCTTGAAAATATGCTGGCCGGGCAAGCAAAGGGTGACCGGGTATGCTTGGTCGCGGAATGTGGCGGCAAGATCATTTCCCATGTCGGATCGGCATTGATGGCGGGAAAGCAAAACCATATCGCGGTTTTGGGTTTTGCGATCGCCAACGGATTCAGGAGGATCGGGCTGGGAAGCGTGCTTATGGAAAAGCTTCTTTTCTTATCGGCAAAAGACCTGTCGCCAAAGCCGCGGATCATCCAGTCGGGAATATTTTCCGTGAACAAGGCATCGCTGGCGCTGCATGAAAAGTTCGGTTTTAGCCGGGCGGCGCTCATCCCGGGACAATTTATGCAAGACGGGAAACTGATGGACGAAATCATCGTTCAGTTGTATTTATGATAAGGTTGGCTATAATGGCAATATTATATAAAACTATAACTATTAACCATTGACGATTAACCATTAACTTTTAAGGAATTTTACCTTATGTTAATAGTAAACAGTTAAAGGTAAACAGTTAATTTAAATCAATGTTTGAAAAAATACAGCAGATCCAGAAATTGCAGGCGATCCAAAAGGCGCTCAAGGACGAAAAAATAGAAAATGAGAAGAACGGCGTCAAGGTTTTCATGAACGGCAAATTGGAAGTCGAGGATGTCGAACTGAATCCGGCGCTTTCCATTGATGACCAGGAAAAGGCGGTCAAGGATTGCTTCAATGACGCGATGAAAAAGGTGCAGATGGTGGTGGCCAAAAAGATGCAGTCCATGGGCGGATTCGGGATGTAAACTAAAAGAAAACTCGAAGCACGAATATGCGAATATCCGAATTCATTTCGGATTTCGGATATTTGAACATTCGGATTTGCTTTTTTATGATAATAAAAAAGCTGGTGGTGGGGCAATTGCAAACGAATTGCTATGTTTTGATAAGCGGCGCCACGGCCGCGGTCATCGACCCGGGGGATGAGGCGCAAAAAATAGCAGAAACTATTGCCGGGACCGGCGCTGTTGTCGAATACATTATCAACACCCATAATCATTTCGATCATGTTGGCGGCAATGCCGAATTAAAAAGTAAGTTCGGCGCCAAGATCTTGATCCATGGGCGCGATGCCGGCGGCAGGATTTTCGCGGATGTGCCGCTTAAAGAGGGGGATATCCTGGATATTGGCGATGACCGGTTGCGGGTTATTGAAACCCCCGGCCATACTGCGGGAAGTGTCTGCTTGTCCGGGGCCGATTTTGTGATTTCCGGGGATACGCTTTTTGCCGATGGGTTCGGGCGTACCGACTTGCCCGGCGGATCCAATAGCGACATGGCTATGTCGTTGGAAAAAATTGACCGTGTGATCCCGGAGGGGGTCACAGTGTATCCCGGTCACGGCGATATTTTCAAATATAGAAAAGGGATGGCTCTTGCCTGGCTTGATTATTTGGGATGATTTTTCGATTATGGGATTTTAAATTCAGGTTTTTTTATTATGGATTTTGATAAATTGCAAACAATATTGGCCGGACTTCCGGCCTACAGGATCGAGCAGGTCAAAGAGGCCGTTTTAAAGTCGCTTATCGATGATTGGGAACAGGTTGTCGGGCTTCCCAAGGATTTGCGCGCAAAGCTGGCGCAGGAATTCCCGCTTGGTATCGAGGCGGAAATATTTTCCTCTCCAGACGGAGATTCTTTGAAGGCGCTGGTGACCTTTTCCGATGGATTGAAGGCGGAGACCGTATTGATGCGCCATCACGAAGACCGCAACACGGTTTGTGTTTCGTCGCAGATCGGCTGTCCGATGGGGTGTTCTTTCTGCGCGACCGGCAAAATGGGTTTCAAGCGCAACCTGGGCAG
>Ga0247841_10000601_pt1 | contig 91267 bp, 105 predicted proteins | sample LaCruzMarch2015__2_FD_192410 | JGI IMG/M metagenome (GOLD analysis project Ga0247841, IMG submission 192410) | Freshwater microbial communities from meromictic Lake La Cruz, Castile-La Mancha, Spain - LaCruzMarch2015_18m | ecosystem: Environmental > Aquatic > Freshwater > Lake | place: Spain...
GCCGCTTCTTTCCGGAGACATTGGACCATCACCGTCCAAAGCATCGTTGACATCAATGACCCGACCATGATGATGAGCGCCGACGCTGATCCCGCCGCCCAAATGAACGACGATCAGGTTCAAGTCTTCATAACGCCGTCCTTTGTCTTTGGCGACTTGCCGCCCGATGGCTTTGTGATTCAAAGCATGGAAAATGCAGTTTCGATGAATGAGCGGCATCCCGGAAATCCGGGCGATCTCTTCCATCTCGTCAACCGCAACCGGATCAACGATGAAGGATGGAATCTTCAGATTGTTTCCGATCTCATAGGCCAGGAGGGCTCCCAAATTGGAGGCATGTTCCCCGCGTTTGGCCAAACGAAGATCGGAGAGCATGGTCTCGTTGATCAGATACGTCCCGCTTTGCATCGGTCTTAACATTCCCCCACGGCCACAAACGGCTTGCAAGGTGGACATGTCAAAATGAAATTCTTCCAAAGTCTTCAGAATGACATCTTTTCGAAAGTCAAATTGCGAGGCTACGTTAGGAAACCGTTGGATTTCTTCCGATGGATGGCTGATTTTCCGCTCAAACAGCAATTTTTCGCCATCGAAAATCGCAATCTTTGTGGACGTTGAACCGGGATTGATGACAAGAATCAAGTTTCCCAAATTAATCACTCCTTTTGGTCGTTAGAAATCGTTTTCATAAATATTATACTCGCTTCCGAATGAATTCTCAACCCTTTTCGGAAGCAAAAAAATAAATCCGGGTCGAATGGATCCAACCCGAATTTTAGTCTTTATGATGGTTTTATGCAATTTTTGGTGAGTAACGAAAAGGTTCCGGCGGCCAAAGCCGAACCAAGGAAAGGTCCGATGATAAAGATCCAAATCTGGTTCAATGCGGCTCCTCCCTGTAGGATCGCGGGAGCCAAAGACCGTGCCGGGTTAACGGACGTTCCGGTCAGATTGATTCCCAAAATGTGGACCAACGTCAAGGTAAGCCCGATCACTAATCCAACGACGGCGGTGTTTTCGGTTTTGCTGGTCACTCCCAAAATGGCCATGACAAATACAAAAGTCAAAATTACTTCAACCAGCAAGCCGATGAACAAAGCCGGCGTTCCTTCAAAGCCGATGACAGCGGTATTGACGGCGTTTCCGCCCAAATTAACATTGTCTTTCAGAATCAGCCAAAGCACCAGGCTTCCCAAAAAGGCGCCGATGACTTGGAAAAGAACATAAAACATAAAATCTTTTACGGACATCTTCTTACTGATCAGCATGGCCAGCGAAACGGCCGGGTTGACATGACAACCGGAAATGTTACCGATGGAGTAAGCCATTGCAACAATGGTCAGACCGAAAGCCACGGCAATCGCCAAGTAATCATTGGTGATGACCGCCGCTCCGCAACCGAACAAGACCAAAACAAATGTTCCGATCATTTCGGCGAGGTAAGCTTTGAAATTTAAGGAACAGCACTTCATTTTTATCCTCCTGAATCATATTGATATCGAGTATCAACGCCGTTATTATATCACAAAAGATTTTAAAGGTGGAGATTAATTTGTTCGAAGGTCAGCGGCATGACGACGCTAAAATCAATGACCAAAATGATCATGAAGGCCAACAACCCGCCGGCGGTCAAAGCCAAGAACAAGGAATAAAGCAACGGAACGATGATCAGAATGTTCCAAATTAAATTGTGACTGATGACCACATGGCGAATGATTTTATTCTTAATGAAAACATTCGCATAGATCGCCAGTACTCCGAACAAAGCCGGGATCATAAACAAAAACGACGCTCCGCTTAAAACCAATCCGGTCAGGATGGCCAAAACCACATTGACCAAGATCCCCGAAACAATGAAAGCCAGCCTGGATTCTTCTTTCTTCACCAATTTGTGATACAAGAAGAACATGGAAGCGGCTCCAAACAGAAGGAATAAAGCCGTCGGTAATCCGGTATGGTCCATGAGCATGTAGATCGGCGACCAAATTGTTCCCCCAACAAAGGCCAAAAGCAAGCTCAATAGCAGACCCACAATGGCATAAACAAGGATGGCGGCGACGATGATGCCAAGGAATTTCAAAACCTTAAGCGCACACAGACGCTTCTTTATAATTAGATAGACAGCAATCCCAAGCAATAGTGCCAAAATCACAAAACTCATGATCAATCCCGCGGTTTCCGAGAAATGGATCATGACCCCGGGCAGGATCATAAAGAATACTTGGCTGCTTTCAGCTTGAAAATAGTCAACATCGGAATATTGGCTGTTTGAAGAAAATTCTTCAACCAAAGGAACGATTTGCGCTCCGTAGCTCTGAATGGTACTCAAATCAATGTTGACATAAGTATCTAATGGAGTATGGTAAGTGGCCACGCTGTCCAAAGTGGAGAAATTAATTCCCGCTTTCCCAATCCCCAAAAATTCTTGAAAATCAGTTGCATTCGGCATGATCGAATAAACCGCCGTCGCGATGCTGTATGAAACGGGGTTCTTGGAATATTTATAAAAATCAATCACTTTCGCGTTGTTGCTGCTGGTTTCAAACATGTAAACCGGCCCTTTAACCCCTCGGGCTTCAATATTGATGACAAAGCCGATCTTGTCCATCAATTCGGTTTCGGTAACGGCCATTTTGGCGCCAATCAAACCGTTTTCTTCCGCGTCAGTCATCAAGAGATAAATGGAGTTTTCGGGGCTGGTATTCCCATACAGACGGGCAATTTCCAAAAGAACGGCCAGACCATATCCGTCATCAGCGGCTCCATAGGATCTTCCCAAAGTCCCGGATGATCCGACCGGTCCTCTACAATCATAGTGAGCGACCAAAAGGATGCCGGTCGGCGAAGTCCCGGGGATAGTTGCCCAAAAATTTTTGACGTCATAATCGATATCCTCACCGGTTTCCGCCGCGGTATAGTTGTATTCCGAAACATTGGCCGGTCCCACGAATTCTTCGAGTTTTGATTTTAGATAAAGACGAACTTCTTCGCGGGCTTCCAAAGCAAAAACCGAATGTGGTTCGCGGGAAATGACTTCAATGTACGAAGCGGCGTTGACAGCGCTGAATTTTTCTTCAACCACGCTCATGACCGGCGTCGGTGTTCGCAAAATGAACAAACTTAATACCAAAGAAAGCAAGGCTACAGACAAAACGATTATTAAATTTTTTTTCATGTGAGTCTCCTATTCAATTATTTTTCTATGTGATTAATCTTATCACAAGCCGGAAATGAAATCAAGGAAGGCTTTTTGAAAAGGAAATTTAGACTTTTGAAACCACTTCCATGCCACATTTCCTTGATTTCTTCAGTAAAGTAAGTTATAATAATGCAAATTAACGTATAACCTCGATGATATGGACCGAGAGTCTCTACCCTGAAGCCGTAAATTTCAGGACTACGAAATATCCGCTAGAATCACAAATGAGAATCATCAGTTGTGATTTTTGCACATATGGAGTAAAGAGAGATCTCTTTGCTCTTTTTTGTTTCCGAGGATTAAGGAGAAAGCATGCAACAAGATACCATTCTGGTATTGGATTACGGAAGCCAGTATAACCAATTGATCGTCCGAAGGATTAGAGAACTTGGGGTCTACAGCGTTCTTTATCCCAACACGGTTTCTTTGGAACAGATCCAAGCTTTGGGATCCGTCAAAGGCATCATCTTAAGCGGCGGGCCTCATAGCGTTTATCAGGAAAACGCCTTTACGATTGACCGCCGGATTTTTCAAAGCGGAATTCCGATTTTAGGGATTTGTTACGGAATGCAATTGATCGGTTATTCCCTAAACGGCGAAATTAAGAAATCCGAATCCCGCGAATACGGAAAAACTCTTCTTCGCATTTCCGACCATCAATCTTTGTTTCAGAAGATCCCATCAGAATTATCCGTTTACATGTCCCATGGCGATCAAATCGCCAAACTTCCGGATGGATTCATTGCCTTGGCTTCCAGCCCAACTTGTCCCTACGCCGCCATCGGCGATCCAAACCGGAAGATTTACGGGGTTCAGTTTCATCCCGAGGTAAGGCATACCGAACACGGAATGGACATTCTGAACAATTTCCTCCAAGTGGTTTGTAACATCATCCCGAGCTGGAGCATGGAAAACTACATCAACGCCCAAGTCAATGCCATCAAAACGGAAGTCGGCGATAAAAGAGTGCTCTGCGGCATCAGCGGCGGAGTGGATTCCGCGGTCGCAGCTCTGCTAATTCACAAAGCCATCGGCGAAAATCTCAGTTGCGTTTTCGTTGATCATGGTCTGCTTCGCAAAAATGAAGCCGACCAGGTCATGGAAACTTTCCAAAATAAGTTCAAAATCAACGTCAGATTGGTCAACGCCAAAGACCGTTTTCTCGGAAAACTGGCGGGCATGACCGATCCGGAACAGAAAAGAAAAATCATTGGCAACGAGTTCATTCGCGTCTTCGAAGAGGAAACCAAAAAACTTGGAGTTTTTGATTATCTGGCGCAAGGAACCCTTTACACGGACATCATTGAATCCGGTACTTCGACCGCTTCCAAAATAAAATCCCACCACAATGTTGGCGGGCTTCCCAAAGACATGAATCTGAAACTTTTGGAACCTCTCAAACAACTTTTCAAAGATGAGGTGCGGGTTTTGGGCCGAGAGTTGGGCCTTTCCGACGAAATTGTCAAACGTCAGCCCTTCCCGGGTCCGGGATTAGCCATTCGGATCATGGGAGACGTGACCGAAGAAAAACTAAAGATCGTCCGGAAATCTGATGCCATTCTCCGGGAGGAGATCGCAAAAGCCAAACTTGACGGCGAGATCTGGCAATATTTCACCGTTCTGACCAATGTCCGGTCGGTTGGGGTCATGGGGGATGAACGGACCTACGATTCCACCCTCGCCATTCGGGCCATTACTTCCATTGACGGAATGACCGCCGATTGGGCGAAGATCCCTTGGGAAGTCTTGGATTTGATCTCGCGAAGAATCGTCAACGAAATAAAAGGTGTCAACCGGGTCGTTTATGACATCACTTCCAAACCGCCAGCCACGATCGAATGGGAATGAAAAGGAGATAAATATGAATGATTTACACGGAAAATTAATCATGGAGGGACTTACTTTCGATGATGTCCTGCTGATTCCTCAAAAATCGGAGGTTTTGCCTACCGAAGTGGTTTTGGCCACCAAACTGACGAATTCGATTTCCCTGAACATCCCGATCGTCAGCGCCGCCATGGATACCGTGACGGAAGCTGAAATGGCGATTTCGTTGGCTCGGCAAGGCGGGATCGGATTCATCCATAAAAACATGTCAATCGAAGATCAAGCCAAACAAGTAAAACGCGTTAAGTTAAGCGAAAATGGCATGATCACCGAACCGATCACCCTTAAGAAAGAACAAACGCTTCGGGACGCCATTTCCCTCATGGGTTATTATCACATCTCCGGACTTCCGGTCATTGAAGAAGACGGTCTTCTGGTTGGCATCATCACCAACCGGGATTGCAAATATCGCGATGACCTGGATACATTAGTCGACGACATCATGACAAAGAAGAATCTGATTACCGCGCCAATCGGAACTACGCTTGACCAAGCCAAAAGCATTTTGCTTTCCCACCGCATTGAAAAATTGCCAATTGTAGACAAAGCTTTCAAACTAAAAGGCCTCATCACCATCAAAGACATCGATAAAGCCCTAAGTTATCCATTTAGTACCAAAGACGGACGGGGAAGACTGCGCTGCGGAGCCGTGGTTGGGGTCAATGATGAATCCCTAACTCGGGCGGCGGCCTTGGTCGAAGCCGGAGTGGACATTCTCGCCGTCGATTCCGCCCACGGACATTCGGTTGGGGTTTTGGAAACGATCCGAACCATCAAGAAACAATTCCCGAATCTGCCAATCGTTGGCGGAAACGTGGTGACCAAGCAAGGGGCTTTGGATTTGATCGAAGCCGGAAGCGACTGCATCAAAGTCGGAATCGGTCCCGGATCGATCTGCACTACCCGGGTGATCGCCGGCGTCGGCGTTCCTCAAATCACAGCCATTAATGAAGTCTATCAGGTTTGTAAGGAAAAGAACGTTTGTGTCATCGCCGATGGCGGAATCAAGTACAGCGGCGACATTTGCAAAGCTTTGGCAGCGGGAGCCGACGTGGTCATGTTGGGAGGATTGCTCGCAGGAACCGAAGAAGCTCCAGGCGAAGAAATTATTTATAATGGCCGGCGCTACAAAACTTATCAGGGCATGGGATCTTTGGCGGCCATGAAACGCGGTTCCAGCGACCGTTATTTCCAAAGCAAAACCACCGAAGCCAAAAAATTGGTTCCGGAAGGCGTTGAAGCCCGGGTTCCATTTAAAGGCAAAGTCGAAGACGTCATTTACCAATTGATTGGCGGTTTGCGTTCAGGCATGGGGTACTGCGGCACCAAAAACATTGAAGAACTTAAAAATAATGGCAAATTCATCAAGATTACCAATGCTGGGCTGATCGAGTCCCATCCGCACAATGTGGAACTGACAGCCACGGCGCCAAATTACCAAAATTAAAAAAAGACCTCTCGAAAGAGAGGCTTTAGTATTCCAAAAAGCGGTCATTTCCAAGGTAAAACAGTGCTAAGGTATTTATTCCGGAATGTCCGCCAATGACGGGACCGACATAATTTATGATGATGTCCTTGACCGGAAGTCTTTCCAAAATCAGACTTTTGAGAGTTTCCGCATCCGCCAAACAGTCCCCATGCGAGATGTAGATGATTTGATTCGCGGGTTCAAAGATGGTCTTCGTCATTCTTTCGGCCATTTTGACTAGAGCACTGTGTCGTCCCCGGGTGGCTCCGGTCTGAACGAGTTTTCCTTCCTGGCTCACATGAAGCAATGGTTTGATTTTAAGCAGCGTCCCGATAATGGCTTTGCTGTGTGAAAGCCGTCCGCCCCGGGCCAGATGGTTAAGATCGCCGACCGTAAAGAGATGACAGATATTCTTTTTGTTCTTTTCGACCCATTCCGCTACTTCAACGATTGTTTTCCCTTGCTTTTTCAAATCAACCGCATAAGAAATCAAAAGTCCTTGTCCCATCGAAGCGCAGAGCGAATCGATGATGATGATCTTCCGCTTTGGATAGCGCGTTTCAAGTTCTTCTTTCGCGATCCGGGAAGAATTGAAAGTACCGGATAAAGCCGATGAAAAGGAAATGGACAAAATATCAAAACCCGACTTCAAGAGCGGTTCCATCGCTTCGATGAAATGCTCCGGGTTGGGCTGAGAGGTGACGGCGGTTTTCTTTTCCCTAAGCATTTGGTAAAAGTCCACACAAGCGATTTCTTTTTCATCCAAGAAATTGCGATAGCTGCGACCTTCGACGGTCACGCTTAAAGGTATTACGGTCAAATCCATCTCCTCAGCCATTTTCGCGGTCAAGTCGATGCAAGAATCGGTCATTATTACAAATTCATTCATTTTTTTCTCCTTTATAGACTTCCGGAATGATCCGGGTCAAATAACAATTAAAATCAAGAAAGTCATTATTGGTATGGATGCCCCCAACAGGAGTTGGGGAACGGTGTGTCTTTTTAAAACCAGCGAAGACCAGATGACGGCGACCGGAAACAGAAGCAAAAACAGGAATTCGATTCCGAAAAGATAAATAAGGATCGCAATCGGACCCGAGACCCCGCACATGTGACCGCTGGCTTCGACCTTAAAAACGGCTGACAGGATCGCAATTGAAACCCCGGAGATCAGATAGGTTGAATAAATGAGTTTTTCAATGTAGGGGACATTTAACATTAAGGCCGCCACGATCCCGATCGAATATCCAATCACGGAAAAGACGATCGCCAGTTGTCTTTCGCTGGTCCTTGGATCGCCTTTGATGATCCGGAATTTCCGCTGAACCGGGTAAGCAAGAATCGGCATGATCACCAGCGTAAAGATGGCAATCAAATAATCCAGAATGCCATTAAAAGATCCGGGAACCAAAAAATACAGGATGTTGATTAGCGTAAAAGCCAAAATCGGAGCAACCGTTATTATTCTGATGACTTTGGCGAATTTCTTCATAAAACCATTCCTCCTTTACGAATTTATTTCACAACAATATCATACAACTGATCAGTCCATTTCTTTATCTATTGTTGCTTCGTTTGGTTATACAGTTTGCATTCGCCAAAATAGATTATTTTTTGATACTCTACTCCGAAGAGAGTTCAAAAAAACGATTGAGTTTTCCCGGTTTTAGTGTTATAATCGCCATATGACAACAGAAAATGAATTGAAAACCAATGTATCGGAAAATTTAATATTTTACCGAAAAGCCAATAACCTGACGCAACTTCAGCTGGCCGAAAAGCTGAACTATTCAGACAAGTCCATTTCCAAATGGGAAAGGGGAGAAAGCCTTCCCGATTTGTTCGTGCTGCAGTCGATTGCAGACCTTTTCGGGATCACTCTCAACGATCTGACCCAAAACAAGCCGCATAAAAAACCGAAGCACCGGGTATCAAGACTTCTGATATCACTGATGTACTTCGGTTTGGTTTGGCTGATCGCCACCATTGCTTTCGTGGTTTTGGGGATGCTTGATCTTCCGGGAGTATCTTCTGCGGCTTGGCTGTCCTTCATTTACGCAATTCCGGTTTCCATGATCGTCCTTTTGGTGTTCACGCTTTTGTGGGGGAGTAAAATCCATACTTTTCTGACCTTGACGGTTCTTTATTGGTCCATTCCTTTGGCTTTCTATCTGTCATTTGATTATGGAAAGTTGTGGATGCTGTTCATCGTCATCATTCCTTTGCAAATCCTGACCATCATTTGGTTCATCCTGAAAAGAAAAATTTCCGTTCGCGAATGATGACCCAGAATACAAAAAGTCCTTGTTTTCACAAGGGCTTTTTTTACTAATTGCCGGTAACAGGGGTTTTTAAGCTTTGTACTTTAATAACGTCTCTTTATCTTCAGCACTTACTCGATAACTTTCTCTACATTTCTGAATGGCTTTATTAATGGTAAACTTGTTTAAATTATGGCTGTTTAAAAATTGTATGGTTTTTTCTCTTTGTTTTATGAAGCATTCGCAGATTAACCAAGCATTCATCATATTCACATAATAATGTTCTTCGCTTTTAAACCCATTCAAAAGCTCAAATATTCGGTCGACATAATTCTCATTATCAATGAACTCAAATAATATTGACATGCCAATTCTTCTAACAAATGGCAGGTCGCTTTTTACATATTCCAAAACCAGATCAAAGTATTGGTCTTCCTTACCTTTTACTTTAAAAGACAATAAATCGCAAGTTGCCCAGTTATCCGCTTTGGCGCTATAAATATCCAAATATTTTTTTTGCTTATCAAAGTCATTGATCTTACAAATCAGAGCTCCATTGAGGACGGTGTTTTCGTAATACTCCCAAATCATCAAATCCAAAAAGGATAAAAAATTCCCCTTGGATATTTCATTGATGATCTTCTTAAGATCAGCAGTTTTTATGGCCAGGACCGGCATTTGGGTGTTAAGGAGATTTTTACTCCATTCTACTTTTTCTTGATTCCCAAAAGTCTGCAAATACCTTTGTAACTCCCCAATATCTTCTTCATTCCAAAATTGTTTAACTAGTTCCATGATTGTCATCATCCTCTTCTTCTTTTTTGTTTTTTACAAATGGTCCGTTAATTTCAATTTTTTTATTTCAATTGTTTTCGCATTATTATTTTTTTGTTAACGGTTTTGAAAACGGAAAAACCTAATTTTTTATACATTTCGGAAGGTCCCATGAATTCATCTTCGGTGTTTACAAAATCCGCATTCGGATAACTTTCTACAATATCAAAGCCATCCCTTTTCGCATCAGCGCATACCCGCTCAAGCAACTTGGTAGCAATGCCGGTTCTTTGCATTTCCGGGGCAATCGTAAAGCAAAAAACCGATTTAATCTTTAACGCTGGTTCTTCATTCCCAAACGCTTGCATAAAACGCACCCAAGCCAAACAATTCAAACACGCTGATTTAACATTGGCATTGCACCATCCGACTACTTTTCCGTCTTGGTAGGCCAAATACCCTTGAATCATTTCACTATTAACGTATTGCCTTGCCAACTCACGCCTTTTTTGAGCGGATGAAAAATCCGTGTCAAGGCGATGATCGGCGCTGCACCAACATACGCAATAGCATTTATGTTCGTCAATTCCGTCATCGTGTGGCGTTACATCAAAAAAATGCAAGTAATCATCAACCAGTTCGGGAGTAAGTTTTTTAATTTCAATGCTCATGTTACACCTTCTCCATCAAAGAATCTTTAAATTCGGATCAGTAGATGAGACTATTTTACGCTATAATCACACGATTTTCAACCCATAAACCAAAAAAAGAACACCATAAGTATCAAGATTTTGGTGTTTTTTCGGATTCATTTGTTTTTTAAAATAGTTTCGTGCCGACTGGGATTTTTCTTTCCAAGGATGCTGAATCTATTCCGTTTACATTTGATGTTTTTAAAAGATTACCAAAAAAGCCTTAATACATTAGCAATATCTGTTGAATATTTATCAAGATTCGTATTTAATATGGATTGCATTACCTATTTTGATACAATTACGCACCCCTGTTATTGTGTGCATCATTGTTTTAGCGAATAACGGCTAAATATAGGCGCGTAAAGGGAAAGGTTGAAAATGAATGTTGAAAATTTTCTAAACAGTCAAAGTCCTATTTATAAAAATTACTAATCCTGTTATTAATTTTTTTGGAATTATTTATATCAATTATCAAAACAATCAGTGAAATGAGTATTGTCATTACCATGAGTATAATAAAAAGAACAAAAATCAGGCCTGTCTCATTCATGCAACCATCTATTCCTTCGCAGGGGTCAACATAAATGTATTTCATATATGCATCGATAAAAGACCATATACTAAAAATACCTAATAATCCAGTTGCAATTAACGTAATGTATTTTTTTTTAGTTGTAAAATAAACCCAAAAAATCATTTGAATTACTACTAGTACACCAAAGAACCAAATCATATTTTAACAACCCCTCAATAATATTTTGAATTTAATGTTAATACTTACATTCTATATACCATTCAACATTATATCATTTAATTATTCTTTAATCTATATTGCACAGGAGAATAGCCTCCTTGAGTAAGTTTGATTCGCTCATGTGGAATTTGGCAAAAAGGGGAAAATCTCCCTTTTTGCATGAAAAAAAGGTCTGATACCTTTGTATCAAACCTATGCTTCTTCTATGTCTAAGGTAAAGAGTTATAATACAATTTTAGCACCCCACCTCAAATCGTGTAAATTTTTAGCACCCCTGCCTAAATCGTGTAGAAATTTAGCACCCCTAAATTAGGGCTTAACAAAGGGATTTGCTAATGAATATCGAATTACCCTATACTGTCCAAATTGAAAAGTGCATGTCATTCAGGTAAATAATCCTTGTAATCCCAAATCCAGAAATTTTTCGCTTTCGCCAATCCTGTCAGAACTCTGTCTTCTCGAAAAACGGGTAAAATTGTTTCAGAATGAGGAACATCGTTTAATACGTATGTTACTTCACAACTAATCTCAACAAGTGTATTGTAATCAATCAATATCAGCGGTAACTCATAATCGTCTTGTTCGAACTCAAACTTGAAGTTGTAATCTCCATTAACAGCAGCAATTAGGTTACCTTCAGCAATTATAGTTTCACCCAAATATATTTTCAAATATGGATTTTGGACACTTCCATCTAACTCTAATAGATAATCGATACTAACGCTGAAGTGTCTAATATCAGAGTAAGATTCATCTTGACTTACTCTTAATATAAAACTGTAATCTAAGGAGTTAGCCTCGTACGTATAAAGATAATTTAAAGGTTTTGTTAAAATATATGTTTGTATACCTGATAGAGCAAAAACTAGAATATACGACAGCATAATAATCTTAAGTGCTTTTAAAGTGATTATTATGGACTTCTTATCTCTGATACCAGTGTGTAATCGGATGTCCTTTTGAAAAAGAATTACACCGATTAAGCCTACGGTCATAATAATAAAACCAAAGATATAAATGAAGATGGTGGAAAAACCTGTTAGTTCAAATGCTAATAATGCAGCAAGAGAGGTAACAAGAATCAGTGAATACAATATGATTCCCAGTAATCTGCTCATGTTCACTTTATGGTTAGATAGTAAATTCAGATAAATTTCTAGTAACACAATTGAAATCATCAGGCTAGAAGGTACAAATACCCATGAAAGATTATTGTATAGTACCATTCTTCCTAAAGTGAATATATTACCTATTAAATCAATCCCATAAGCAGAAGTAAAAAACAACAACACTAATATCCCTAGAGTTAAGAAAGCCATAGGTATTGACATCAAAACAACAGATGTTTTATTACGATAGTCAATCACTACATTTCCACCATCCATAACTAACTCGTCAACAGATACTTTAAATATCTCTGCAAGTTTCTTGATATTATACAAATCGGGAAGCCCTTCTTCTCTTTCCCATTTGCTGATGGCTTGTCTGCTGACACCCAATTTATCAGCAAGATCACTCTGGGACATATTACGTTTTAATCTTAACTCTTGTATTTTTTTTGCTGTATATTCCATACTTTCAACTCCTTTCCTTAAGTATATCAAAAGGTATGAAAAATGAATATCATATATTTTTTGCAATTTAGAAACTTACCGTTGCCCCATACATTATTATCGAATAAATTGTCGGATATAGCATAAATGAAAGGTAAAATAGTATCGTTGTTTCAATGTGATCGTTAAATTGTTAGGTAATCGTGTAGAATTTTAGCATCCCCACTCAAATCGTGTATTTTTTTAGCACCCCCACCTCATATCGTGTAAATTTTTAGCACCCCACTTTCAAATCGTGTAAAAAGATAAGTTGAAGCTGTGACTTGCCTATTAGTTTCCGCTGCTCCAAATTGACATGACTGTGCTAAAAGCGTGAAAATCAACAAAAATTGACCGGCTTTTTGTTGCTTTTGATAATTTTTTGCACAAAAAAAGGCCTGATTATTGAATCAGACCTATTCTAGTTAGATGGCGGAGGAAAGGAGATTCGAACTCCTGCGCCGCTCTCACGGCCTACTAGCTTTCCAAGCCAGCCCCTTCAGCCACTTGGGTACTCCTCCGTAATGACATCACCATCGGTGATGTTTTTATAATGCTCCGTCGATGACCATCATCAACAAGAATCCAACAATAAAGGCAAAGGTTCCGAGATGCGAACGGCTGTCAAGCTGGGCTTCCGGGATCAATTCCTCAACTACTACATAAATCATCGCTCCGGCCGCAAACCCCAAGAAAAACGGCATGATCGAAGTAAACTGGGACGCCAAAAACAAACTCAGGACCGCGAACATCGGTTCTACGATGCCGCTTAACCCGCCCACCAAAAAAGCCTTCTTTTTGGAAACATTGGTTTCTTTGACGGACAAGGCGACCGCTGCGCCTTCCGGGAAATTCTGAATCCCGATTCCTAATGCGATTCCAGTCGCGGAAATCAGCATGAGCGGATCTCCGGTCTTAAGGGCGTAACCATAAGCCAACCCGACGGCCAACCCTTCCGGGGCATTGTGCAAAACCATAGCCAAAGTAAGCATCGTGCTTCGGGTAAATTTAGCTTTCAATCCTTCAGGACGGCTGTCATTGATGTGCAAATGGGGAAGCAGATTGTCAATCAAAAGCAGGAACAAGGCCCCAACAACAAAACCGATGACCGGCGGAAGCCATTTCACCATGCCCAGATTGTTCGCTTCTTCCATCGCGGGAATGAGCAACGACCAAATGGAAGCTGCCACCATGACTCCGGCTGCGAATCCCAAAAGAATTTGATTAAAACGGAGACTCAGCGGTTTTTTAAACAAGAAAACCACGAACGCTCCTAAAACCGTCATTATGAAAATGAAGGCGATTCCCAGGATTGCGGATGTTTCATAAGACAGTCCAAACATATTTATCTTCCTTTGTAAAACTTTTTATTATATACTTCCATGGACTTTTCGATGATCTCGATGGCTTTCGCTCGCCCGAAGATCTCAAAACCGGCCGTTTCCCGGTGTTCCAAGTTCTTGTAAACTTTAAAGAAATGCTCGATTTCCGCTGTGATGTGCGGAGGCAATTCTTCCAGTTCATGATAGTAGTTCCAAGTCGGGTCTTTGAACGGAATAGCGATGATCTTATCATCGGTTTCTTCGTCATCAAGCATGCGAACGACTCCGATTGGATAGCATCTGACCATGCTCATCGGCACTAAGGCCTCGCTACAAAGAACCAAAACATCCAAAGGATCATGATCCTCAGCCAAAGTTCGGGGAATGAACCCGTAATTGGCCGGATAGTGAGTCGACGTGTAAAGGATCCGGTCAAGGATGATCAGTCCGGTTTCCTTGTCCATTTCATATTTGTTTTTGCTTCCCTTCGCAATTTCTATGACCGCGATAAAATCTTCGGTCTTGATCCGATCGGCGCTGATGTCATGCCAAATGTTCATTTTTTGTTTCTCCTCTTGGATGGTCTCACTCAAAACCATATTGTATTTTACCACAAACTTTCCAAAATTTCCACTATTTTGTTAATAGTTTTTCGGGTTTCACCAAAGCAATAATAAAGAGCCAGTTCCGCTTTGTTTTTGGAGACTGGCTCTTGTTGATGGTTTATTAAATTTAGAAAGCCGACAACGCCTTGGTCTTTAACGCTTTCCGGTATCGTAAGGAATGCCTTCGGCTTTTGGAGCCCGAGACTTCTTGGAAGTAAAGGCCAGTACGACCAAAGTGATCAAGTAAGGCAAAATCCGGTAAATGTGTTGGCTGATTCCCAGCGTATTCAGGAAATAAATTCCGTCGTTATTGATGTCAATGTACGGATAACCAACGGAAATGCATTTCAACAAGCCAAACAGCAAAGCCGCGCCCGCGATGTTTTTTGGCTTCCAGTTACCAAATATCATGACTGCCAAAGCCAAGAAACCAAAGCCCGCCACATCCCCGTTGCTTGAAGCAGCGACGATCGTGACCGCGTAAACGAAACCACCTAATCCCGCCAATCCGCCGGAGATCAGAATGCCGCTATATCGCATTTTGTAGACATTGATTCCGACCGAGGCCGACGCTTGAGGATTTTCTCCGCAGGAACGAAGTCTTAATCCGAATTTGGTCTTGTATAAAATTACGGACAGCCCAATGTAGAGGGCCAAACAGACCCAGGTGGTGATGTAAGTTTTGTTAAATAAGATATTCCCGATCACGCTCAGAGGATTGTCAAGCCGGGTTCCCAGTCCGAAATCATCTTGGTTCAACATGAAGTAATCGTTGGAACTGTACCTGGAGTCGATGTTCAGGACGCTTTGAGAAGTAAGCAGCAAAATGAAGAACAAAACCAAAGCCGGGGCCAAAAGGTTTAGGGCACTTCCGCCAATGGTCTGATCGGCTTTTTGGTTAATGGCCGCGAATCCCAACAATAAAGCAAACAAACAACCGCCAAGGATGGAAATAAGCATTCCCAAGATCAATAAAGGCTGACCGAATGAAAGCGGAACTTCCAGATTAATGATGCTTCTGACAAACAGGACGCCGATGAATGCTCCCATGACCATTAAGCCTTCCAAGGCAATGTTTATGATACCGCTTCTTTCCGCGAAGACTCCCGCGAGAGCGACAATCATCAGAGGAATGGTATAAATAACAGTTTGTTGAATGAGAAATACCATTATTTTTTTACCTCCGTGTTTTCAATTTCGACCTTCGGAACTTCATCGAGCATCTCGCCCACCAGCGCTTTGTGGTCTTTTTTCTTAAAGTACTTGCCATTTAAAATATCTTTGAATGCCAACGAGAATGCACTCAGGTAGACAATGGCAGCCACGATAATATCCGTAATGTATTCATTGAATGGGGTCAGGTTTTTCAGCTGAAGTCCCGCTACATTTAAGTATGACATGAATATGCCGGAAAAGATTACTCCAATCGGGTGATTGTAAGCCAGAAGGGCAATCGGAATTCCGTTAAACCCGACGGCCGGAAGAGATTGGTACGTCGACCAATAAAATTCCGTGTTCCCCGATAGATAATAAAGAGCCGCGCTGGCTCCCGCCAATGATCCCGCGATGGCCATCGATAAAACAATGCTTCGTTTTTCATTGATCCCCGCGTATTTGGCCGCATGCCGGTTGCTTCCGCAGGCTTTCAACTCATAACCAAAAGTCGTTTTGTTCAGAACGATGTATACGATGATGGCAATCACAATGGCGATGATGATTCCGCCGTTGACCTGGGAATTTGGAAACAGAATGTCCAAACCCATTTTTGAAGTCGCAATGCCATTTTCGGTAGTTTTAAAAACGTAAGAATAGTTCTTGGTTGGTGAAGGGTCCAGGAGATTTTGGAATAATCCCGTATTGTTATCAAACAAGGAGGTGACCAGATTGGCCGCGATCCAGTTGGTCATGATGCCGGTAATGACCTCATTCACATTCAAAAAGGCCTTAAAGATGCCGGGGATAGCCCCCCACAAAGCCCCGCACAATAAGCCGGCCAAAAAGGCCAGTGACCAAACGATCCACGCCGGAACGATTTCGGTCGGAATTGACAAAGCTACGATCAAAGACGCGGCCGTACCGATCAGGTATTGTCCGGCTGCTCCAATGTTGAAAAGACCGGTTTTAAAAGCCACGGCAACGGACAAGCCGGTTAAAATAAGCGGGGTTGCCCGAAACAAGACATTGCCGATGTTGGTGCTGTTAAATCCGAAAGTCAGGTCGCCACTGACGTTTCTTCCGGTATTGAATACACCGATGAAAATCAGTCTGAACCCATCCCAAGCGGCTTTCATGGAAATGTCCCCGCCCGAGACCATGGCCAGAAGAATCAATATGATTCCGCCCAGAAGCGTTCCCGCGAAAATGGATATCAATGACGCCGTAACGGATTTTGTGGCCGGTTTTTTGTAAAGAGTCAGCAATTTGGCTTCTCGGTCGTCAACCTTATAGAAAAAAGACTTAACCCATTTTCGGAAGGCCGCCCAACCCGGTTTTACCCATTTCCCAAAAGCAATCCAAACTTTTTTGAACCATTGGCCAATGACAACGGAAAGTTTCTTAAACCAACTAAATATCTTTTTCACTTGGCTGGCCCTCCCTGTCTCTTGGCTCCGGCCATATAGAGGCCGAGTTCCTGAATGGTCACGGTTTTCGGATCAAATTCGCCCACGATTTCGCCTTCGTACATGACTAAGATTCGATCGGAAACATTCATGACCTCATCGAGTTCCAAGGAGATCAATAAAACCGCCTTTTTTTCATCTCTTTGAGCGACTAATTGCTTATGGATATACTCAATTGCTCCAACATCGAGGCCGCGGGTCGGCTGAAAAGCGACCAACAGATTCGGATTGCGGTCAATTTCACGGGCAATGATGGCTTTTTGTTGATTTCCCCCAGACATTGACCTAACCAATGTTATCGGTCCTCGGCCGGCACGAATGTCGAATTTCTCGATTAACCGTTCCGAGTACTCCCTGACGGCGTTTTCTCGGATGAACCCAAATTTTTGAAATTTCGGCTGCCAATATTTCTGAAGGACCAAATTTTGTTCCAATTTGAAATCCAAAATCAAGCCATGTTTATGGCGGTCTTCCGGAATGTGACTCATTCCCAGTTTGCTTCGGTTTCTAATGGAAGCTTGGGTTATGTCAACTCCGTTAAGTTTGATCTTTCCGCTGGAGATTTTTTCGAGGCCCGTCAAAGCGTGAACAAATTCGGTTTGCCCGTTCCCTTCAATTCCCGCCAAGCAAACGATCTCCCCCGCCTTGACTTGGAAAGAAATGTTTTTTACCGCGTTGTTTTTGTGTTTCTTTGAGGAAACAACCAGATTCTCCACTTCCAGAATGGTTTCTCCGATCTCCTCAAGCTTCTTTTCAATGATGAAATTGACTTTTCTTCCGACCATCATTTCCGATAATTCTTCAACCGAAGTATCGGAGACGTTTACCGTTCCGATGCATTTTCCTTTTCGAAGGACGGTCACCCGGTCAGCAACGGCCATAATTTCATTCAGTTTATGCGTAATGAACAAGATGGATTTGCCTTCCTTGGTGAAACCTTTCATGATGTCCATGAGTTCATCAATCTCTTGAGGAGTCAGAACCGCCGTCGGTTCATCAAAAATCAAAATCTCATTATCACGATAAAGCATTTTCAGGATTTCGACTCTTTGTTGCATGCCGACGGAAATGTCCTCGATCAGGGCATCAACATCAACATGGAGTTTATACTTTTCACTCAACTCAATGACTTTTCGCCGGGCATCCTTCTTCTGCAAGAATCCGCGTTTGGTTGTTTCGGCTCCCAAAATGATGTTGTCAAGAACCGAAAAAACATCAACCAGCTTATAATGCTGATGGACCATTCCGATACCCAAATTATTGGCGTCATTCGGGTCGGAAATGTCAACTTTCTCACCGTTTTTGAAGATCTCTCCCTCTTCAGGTTGGTACAAGCCAAATAAAACGCTCATCAGCGTTGATTTGCCAGCTCCGTTTTCACCGAGAAGGGCGTGGATCTCTCCCTGCTTCAATTGCAGAGTGATATTATCGTTTGCAATGACGCCAGGAAAGACTTTGGTGATGTTTTTCATTTCAATTACAAAATTTTCCACGTAGCACACCTTCGCTTTTCTTATTACCTATTATCTCATATTTTTTCGGAAAAATAAATAGTTTTTTAAAAGGCGAATCCCATTTTAAGTTGATGCCTTCAAAGAAAAGAGAAAAGAAGCCAACAGAAAGTCGATCGTTTTTCGGTCGGAAAGGAAAAAATAAAAAAAGGAACGGCTTCCAAAAATGAAAGAAGTCATTCCTTTTTTGTTTGTTAATGTTTTACGAGACCTTGCAATTACTCGATGTAATCCAAAGTGATCTTCGGGTAAGTCTTGGTTTCAGCATCAGTGGTAACGTCATCAATTTCGACGGTTCCAGCGACAACGGCATCAAATAATGTTTGATATTCTTCAACAGTGAAGTCCACCATTGACCAAGTTGCGGTTGGAAGACCAACTGCATCCTCAGCAGCGCCAAGGTTGACGGCTGTATCGGAAATGGTTGCCCATGTTCCATCATAGAAATGGCCTAATGCAATCATTGTTCCTTCACGCAACCCTTTGGTAGCGGAAGTAATGACAGTTGCGGAGTCGCCTGATTGGTCAACGTCGACACCGATAACTTTTCCGTCATTCGCAGATGCGGCTGCAAATGCGCTTTGGCACATAGATCCACCGACAGAAAATACAACTTCGGTCCCAGTCGAATACCAACCATTCAACATGGTTTGTAATTCTGCAGAAGCAGAGAAGGTAGAACCATAGTTCCAGCTGTATTTTACAGTGATGTTTACATTTTCTTCAACGGCTGCATCACTTGCACCCTGAAGGAATCCATAACCGAATCTACGGCAAGCCGGGTTAGTCCCACCGCCACCGCCAGAAAATCCTAGTTTGGTATAGCCTTCCATAACGGCTGCATATCCTGCAAAGTATCCAGATTGTTCCTCTTTGAAAACGATAGCCGTAATGTTTTCATGTCCACTTGCCCAACCATCGATAAATACAAATTTTACGGTAGGGAATGCAGTTGCGGCTAAATCTAAAGCATTGCCTTGCATGAATCCCGCGCAAACGATGATATCAGCGCCGCCATTGGCAGCTGCTTCCATTGCTTCATAGCGGTCATCATCAGTGGCAGTGTTTCCATTGGCAGGTTGGTAGTATTTGTAAGATTTGTCGTTTTCATGGGCATATCTCTTAACACCTTCCCAAGTGCCTTGGTTAAAGGATTTGTCCTTCAATTGTCCAATGTCGGTAACAAAGGCGATTTGATAGTTTCCATCGGTCGATTCCATGGTGTCTGGAATGGCATCATAATCATAGCCATCATCTTCGTTTGGATCTCCACATCCGATTAAGGATAGAGCCAAAACAAATGTTACGAAAAACGTCAGAAATTTTTTCATTTTTCTCTCCTCTTTCAATTTATATTAATCATATGATTAATACATCAAATACATTATATATAACTTTATGTTATTTTTCAAGTCTTTTTTTGTTTAATGGTTTTCAATCCTTTTTGACGTCTGGTATCAATGCCATTATTCGCCATTTTGGATCACGGAATTCAAAAAACACCCAAATAAACAAAATTATAAACGAACGCCAAGAAAAACATCAAGACCAAGTCAACCATGAAGACCAAAGAATAATATCTTTGAGCCGGGTTCTCTTTATTCCGAAGCAAGATGAACCAAAGCGCCTTTCCCAGAATCAATACCCCCGCGACGATAAAGGGAACCAAAAGGGATATCCCGACGTTGGTAAACAAAATAATGACATAGGTCAGGGGGAGAAAGACCATCAGAAGCGATGAGACCATGATTATTTTTGAAGCCAAAGATTCCGAGATCTTCTTCTTCTCACCAAGAAGCAACGAAATGGGAAGCCCCAAAAAAGCCGCCAAAGTCAACAATTTGAAGCCGAGTTCCAAATGGGGAAGAAAATAAAACGCCCAAGCGATTTCGAAAATGACCATTAGTCCCGAAAACAGGAGCGGGTATAGAATGCGGTTTTCAAGGCTGTAATCTCCCGTCATTAGCAGAACTCCAAAAATGACGGTTAAAAGCACATGGGAAAAGAAATAACCGAGTAACACTTCCACGACGGCGTTTCCTCCCCAAGTCAGCATTAGGGTGAAGAAAATGCCGTTTACGAGTAAAAAAACCGCCGCTTGGATAATGAATAACGTTTTGTCTTTGCTCTTTTTCATTTTAAATCCCATCTTTCATCAAAAGTATTATATCAAAAATTGAGCGGAAATAACAGTTTAGTTTTCTTGTTTTTTTCCTCTGGTTAATCAATTCCTTGGTTTTCATTTACTCTTTTGGGGTTTTTTGTTATAATTAGTAATCTGTTATGGAGGCATCACATGAAAAACTATCAAAGATTTTTGAATTATGTAAGAATACCTACGGCATCCGACCCGAATTCGGCTTCCCATCCTTCCACCTTGGTTCAGATGAATCTATCCAAGGTTTTGGTTGAGGAGTTGCGCGAATTGGGAATCGCAGACGCAACCATGGACAAACGGGGATATGTTTATGGCACCGTCAAATCCAACACCGAAAAACCCATCGACGTCATTGGCTTCATCGCCCATGTGGACACATCCTGCGATGCTTCCGGAGAAAACATCAAACCGAGGATCATTTCCAATTATGACGGCGAAGATGTTTTGTTAAACGAAAAGCCAAACATTGTCATGAAGACTTCTGAGTTTCCGTTCTTGAAGAAATTGAAAGGCCAAAGCTTGATCGTTACCGATGGAACAACGCTTCTCGGCGCGGACGATAAAGCCGGGATCGCGGAAATAATGGGCATGATCCAGTATTTCTCCGAACATCCCGAAGTCCCTCATGGCGAAATCAAGATTGCTTTTACTCCCGATGAAGAAATCGGATCCGGCCCAATGTTTTTTGACGTGAAGGGCTTTAATGCGAAATTTGCTTACACCATTGACGGCGGAAAAGAAGGCGTCATCAATTTTGAAAATTTCAATGCGGCCAGCTGCGAAGTATCAATCAAGGGGATCAACATTCATCCGGGAGATGCGAAAAACCACATGAAGAATAGTCTGCTCATCGCCATGGAATTCAACCGAATGCTTCCGGAAGCAATGATCCCGGCCCATACCGAATTATATGAAGGCTTCAATCATTTGAACAACCTGATCGGTGATGTTGAAAAGACCAAAATGCATTACATCATCCGCAATCATGACAAAGCTCTGTTTTTAAAGCAAAAAGCCGAAATGATCCGGATCCAGGACTTCCTGAATGAAAAATACGGTCCGGATACGGTTGAAGTCAAATTAACCGATTCCTATTACAATATGCGCGACATCGTCAAAGATCATATGGAAATCGTGGACATTGCGGCGAAAGCCACCGAGATGGCCAAGGTTCCGGTCGTCTTCTCGCCGATCCGCGGCGGAACCGATGGCGCTCAGCTGACTTACAAAGGTTTGATCTGCCCAAATCTCGGAACCGGAGGGTATAATTTCCATGGCCGCTTTGAATGCATCACCATCGAAGCTTTAGACAAAGTCACGGAAATTCTGGTCAACATCGTAAAAATAGTCGCCCAACAAAAAAAGTGAACTCAGTTCACTTTTTTTTAATGCCGTTTTCTTCTTCCGGCGTTATTGTATGAATGAAACACCACTCGCGGTTTGGCAGTCAGCGCCACAAACACTTTCGCAAACGGGTGATCGGAAACAACCGAAATGGTCATCCCGATATGTTTTTGAATGGCTTTAAGCAAATCTACTTCATCCTCATCGCAGAAGGAAATGGCGGTTCCCAAAAGTCCGGCTCTTCCGGTTCGTCCGATCCGATGAATGTAAGTTTCCGGGACTTCCGGAAGATCATAGATGATGACATGAGACAGTTCATCAATGTCGATTCCGCGCGCCGCAATGTCCGTCGCCACCAGAACCCGAAGCTTTTTGGTTTTGAACATATGCATGGCATGTTCGCGGGCGGTCTGCGATTTATTTCCATGAATAGCATCGGCGTTAATTCCGGCGATCAGCAAGTTTTTGACGATTTTGTTGGCTCCGTGCTTGGTTCTCGAGAAAACCAAAGCCGAAGTGATGGATCGGTCTTTTAACAGATGAATGAGCAGATTGCTCTTATCTTTTTTGTCAACCAGGTAAACAGATTGCTTGATGGCTTCCAAAGTGGTTTCGACCGGCGTGATCGCGATCCGAACCGGGTCTTTCAGAATGTTGGCCGACAACTCAATTATTTCTTGTGGCATGGTCGCGGAAAAGAGCATGGTTTGGCGTTTGACAGGAATCTTGGCAATGATCTTTTGAACATCGATGACAAATCCCATATCCAGCATCCGGTCGGCTTCATCCAGGACCAAATATTTGACTGAGGACAAATTGACCAGCCTTTGGCTCATCAAGTCGAGCAAACGTCCCGGAGTGGCAACCAGGATATCGATCCCGGAGGCCAAAGCGGTGGTTTGGGGTTTTTGCGACACTCCCCCAAAAATAACGGTCGTCTTGATATTCAAATACTTTCCGTAAGCGACGAAACTTTCGCCGATTTGGGCGGCCAGTTCCCGCGTCGGAGCCAAAAGCAGGGCTTTGATGGCCCGGATACCTTTGTTTGCGGCTTGTTCTTTGGAAAGATTTTGTAAAATGGGGATGGCGAAGGCCGCGGTCTTGCCGGTTCCGGTTTGAGCGCTCCCCAATATGTCTTTCCCCGCGAATATCTCCGGAATGGCTTCCGCTTGAATCGGCGTCGGGTCGACATACCCTTCATTTTTAATTGCCCTTAAAATTGGCTCAATTATGTTTAACTCTTCAAATCCCATTATTTCTCCTTAAAAAAAATCTTTTTTTATAAAAATCGCACTTGGTTTCCAAGTGCGATAACATTTATCCAATGGTCGAGATGATGGGATTCGAACCCACGACCTCTTAGTCCCGAACCAAGCGCGCTACCGACCTGCGCCACATCTCGAAAATTAAAAAAATAGTGCTGAACCATATCAACTATCAGATATTATAACACAAATCCCCTGGTTTTACAAGAAATATTAACCGAAACATTTGGATTGAATGTGAAAGGAAAGTGCAGCCGGACAAATACCGTCAGGCTGCACTTAAATTTTCTTTCATAAGAACTTCCGGACCAACTTCAATCATTTTTTCTTGTTTGGCTTTCCAAAGAATTTCCGTTTGGTTCCCCATTGAAACTTTAAGGTGCTGGTGTAACGGGCCAGGAAAAATCCGCACAGAATGCTCAGGATGAACGAGGCGACAATCGCAAACCAAAATCCTTTCGCTTCATGAATCGGCATCTCGAAATTCATCCCGAAGAAACTGGCCACGATCATCGGAATGGTCAAAACGATGGTCACGACGGTCAAAGTTTTCATGACGGTGTTGACATTGTTCGAAATGACGGAAGCGTAAGTATCCATGATTCCATTCAAAATCTCGCGGTGAATGGTGCTCATTTCTATGGCTTGCCGGTTTTCAATGATGGCATCATCGATCAAAGCTAATCCTTCTTCAAATTGCTTGAAAGAATCGGTTCTTCGCAGTTTTTCCAAAACGATGATGTCAGCGTTAAGTCCGGTAGACAAGTAGACCAAGGACTTGCTTAAGTTCATGAGCTCGAATAACTCGCTGTTTTTCATGGCTTCCTGAAGCTTGGTTTGAATGTACTCGCTGTCTTTGTCCAGTTGTTTCAACATGGTGACGAACATTGTGGCGTTTCGGTACAAGATCTGAATGGCAAGCCGGATGCGTTTTTCGGTCGAAAAGTTTTTGACCGCCTTCACAAACATGTTTGGTACAACCAAATCTTTTTTCACGCAAGCCGTGACAATGAAGTCTTTGTTATACAAAATGCTTAGCGGGGTGGTGGTGTAATGATTGATCTGGGGATGAAGGACATCCGGAACGATGATCGGGGTGTCGATGATTACCGTGGTAACATCGCCTTCCGAGTCAATATGGGCAGTTTCTTCTTCGTCGAGAGCGGTCCTAAGAATGATCTCGTCAATCTTGGTCAATTGGCTGACTTTCAAAATTTCTTCTTCCGTTGGTTCGGTCAGGTAAATCCAGCTGTTTTTTACGATTTTTGCATAGATGTCGCTAGTGGAATCGCTTTTGAAAGTAAGTAATTCGCCGGCAGCACTTGTTAAGTAAACAGTAATCATGCTATCCCTCGCTTTCTCTTTATTATTCTACCTATTATAACACGCCTAAGATTTTTGGAGCAACAAAAAAAGAGAAATCTTTCGGACACGCTAACTTTGAAAACAAGCCAGGTGATTTTCAAGGAAAAAAACATGTTTTTGCTTTTTCACTCGCGGGTTGACTTCTCTTTTTGGTAATTTTGTTTCTAAAGCGGCCGGACTAAAAGTAGACAAGGGTTGCTTCTTCCCCACAGTTCCGGAAAACACTCCACGGGAATGAACCCCAGGGCTTTGTAAAAATCTCTGGTCCGCTTATAATATAGGTCGGGATTCGATTCATCGAGCGTCTTGACTTCCAAAAGCTTATAACCGTTTATTTTTCCGTAATTTACCGCCACGTTCACCAAAGCCGACCCGATGCCCTGCCGGTGGTATTCCTCTTTGATCCCCATGACATGGATCTCCAAAGTATCGGGATTGTGAGGATTCAAAGCCATGAATCCCACCGTTTGACCATCCTCGATGCAAGCAAAGAAAACCATTTTTTGGGATTCTTCAACATAACTGTCAATGGCTTCGGGAATTCCAAACCAATGGGGCAATGATTTTAAGACCTCATTGCTGATTTTTGCCTTTTCATTTTTATCCATTATTTCTTTTATCATGGTTTCCCCTTTCGATTTTTAATAAAATCATTTTTGGTCAGTTCGTAATCCACCGAAGTCTGCCAAACTCCTTCTTGGTCCTTCCAGGCATCCGGATTAACCCGGATCTTCTTGAATCCACATTTCTCATAAACATGCTGAGCCCGGACGTTCTTAAGGTTGGTATCCAGGATTACCCGCTCAAGGCATAATTGAACAAACAAATGTTCCAAAAGCATTTGGATCAAAATGGGGCCATACCCTTTTCCCTGAAAACCAAAATCACAAATCTTGATCCCGATTTCTGCGGTTTCCGGATTGATCAGCCGATAATTCGTTTCTCCGATTGGAATTCCTTCGGTTTCGATGATCAATAAACGAAATTGGTCGTTGCTCTTCAATATTTGTTTGGTGACTTTGAGGGCGGAAGTGTTAAGCCCCTTCGGAAATCCGGCGTGGGCCATGACTTTTCCGTCATTCCACCAAGCGCATAAGATGGTTGCATCGGATGGGACCGCGTCTCGGATGGTCAATTTTTCATTTTTGATATGCAAAAGTTTACCTCCGAAGAAAACTCCTTCTTCTCTTCTTTCATTATACACGAAATGCTTGGGTTTTGTAAAAGAGAATTGTTGGTAAGAGAAGGGCCCAATTATTCGCTATTGACAATTAACCCAATTCTTCTATAATGATTTCAAGGAGGGTTTCGAAATTGAAAAAAATAATTGCTATTTTGTTGGCTTTGTTTTTGACCATGTCCATTTCCACGGTCAAAGCCGAAGAAACGATCCTTGTTTATCCGTTTGATTCAATTACCATTACCAGCGCTTATTATTTTCGAGTCCTGGTTTCTGACCCGGTTTCCGTTGACTCGTTTTTGTCCGGGCATGTGGCTGCCAGCGAAGAATTGGAAATATACGTGGGCGATTTAAGTTTTGAACAAGACGGAGTATTCCTCGATACTTCGAAGATCTTGATTGTGTCCAATGCGGCGGATGAAGATATCGTCCGTTGGGTAATCAACGGTTCCTTGCTACTTCAGTCTGGTGTTTACCGGAATGAATATTCGTCTCATATTTTGGTCGATCCATCCGTCGGGATCCGAAAAGACCTTACGGTTCCGCTGCTTAGAGCTTACGTGGAAGCCAATACCGGAACCGGCGAGTGCACGTTTACAGACAATACCGGAATGATCTGGAATTCCGTCGCCGGAAGCTTTGCTTCCGAACCGGTGGTCAACATCGTCATTTCGATTAATCCGGGGGCATGACATGAAGAAACTTATTTTATTGCTTTTGTTTTTGTCTTTCGGAATTTTGTTCGTCGGCTGTGATGACAGCCCCAAAGATGATGACGAACCAATCGTTGTAGAAAACGATGATGCTTTGACCGAAGTATCCAACCAATTAAAGGAATTATTCAAAGAATAAGCAAAAGAGCAACCGAACTGAACCGGTTGCTCTTTTTTCTTTGGTTATTCGAAATACTTTTCTAAGAATATAATAAATAATCCTCGCGAATGGCACTGAAAGTGGCGGTATCTTGTAATAGAATGGCAAATTGCTCTTCCAAAAAATAGGTTCGATCATTAAGGTAATTATTTCCGGTCAATAGATTAAGCATGCAGCGATCCGTTGTACCATTGAGAATCGAAACATCGTTTGGAAACAAAGTCCTGGCGACTTCCAACATGGCCCATCCGGTTTTGACGGCCATGAAGGTCTCGCGATCGGTTACATGAACCTGGACGCCTTTGCAAAGCACGTTGGTATGTTTGGAAAAAGTCGGCGTAAAGTAAGCTGGCCGGAAGATTACTCCCGGAAGTTCCAAGTCATTCAAGGCTTGTGCAAACTCATTCGCATCGATGAACGGAGCGCCGATGACTTGAAAAGGGGTCGTCGTTCCTCGTCCTTCGGACATATTCGTGCCCTCAAAGATGCAAGTCCCCGGATAAACCAAAGCCGTGTCCACGGAAGGGAAGTTTGGCGAAGGCACAACCCAAGGAAGATTGGTATCATCGTAATACATGTCCCGCTCCCATCCTTCCATCAAAATGACTTCAAGATCGCAGCCAATTCCATATTCGGTGTTAAACAATCCCGCCAATTCGCCGATCGTCATCCCATGTCTTTGCACGATCGGATACTTCCCGATGAACGATGAATACGCCACGTCAAGAATATTCCCTTCAAAATTGGTTCCCCCGGCCGGATTCGGTCGGTCAAACACCACCATTTGTTTTCCGAACTCCTGGCAGGCTTCCATCGCATAAGCCATCGTATAGACATAGGTGTAAAACCTCGCCCCGGCGTCTTGGATGTCGATGCACAAAACATCGATCAAAGCCATCATCTCGGCAGTTGGTTTTTGCGTCGAGCCATACAAACTGTAAACCGTGATCCCGGTTTTTTCATCAACATACGACGAAACGTTGGATCCGGCCTGTAAATCTCCCCTAATTCCGTGTTCGGGAGCAAACAAGGCAACCAAGTTGACTTTTTCATTCAAGACATCAATGGTGGAAACCAAATCCCGATTGAATCCGGTTTGATTGGTGATCAGTCCCACTCGCTTGCCCTCAAACAAACTTAGGTTTTCATCGATTCGGTCGATCCCCAAAAGAACTTCGACCGTTTCGGGTTCGCAGATGATCGGTTCCGAGGGAATGACGGTTATTTCCAAAGCCGAAAAAACCGCCGCATCGGTTTTTAGCGTTGCTTGGATCGTGACGGTTCCTTCGGCCACGCCTTCAACCAATCCTTGTTCATCTACGGTGGCAATGGCCGAATCGGCCGAACTCCAGAAAACGTCAAGATTGCTTTCCAACTGAATTTGGTTTCCGACCATGACGGTTCCATTGCTTTGCACGTCAATCGAAAGCTCAGATACTTCCGAGCATCCGGTAATAACCAGCAAGATTACGAAAATTAATAATAGTCTCTTCAATTTAAACATTGGGGTCTCCTTAAAACATTTCTCTAATTGTATCACAGTCCCACCAAATAAAAAAGAAAACAAAAAGGATTTTTCCAAATGGTTAAGCCCCGGACCAATCCAGGATTGATTCGGGGCAGATCAATGTTACTGTTTTCTGTTTTTTGTTATAAGCTTTACGAAATTGGCTTTTGGTCTTTTGCATCCGGTTTCAATAATTTCTTTTTCTTTCCGGCTCTCTTAACTAAGAAGATGGTCAATAAAACTATTCCCGTAATGACCATGAATGGCAAAGCGGTCATGAGAATGGACAGAATGACTTTCACAAATCCAAACAGATAACCTGGATAATCGGAAAACAAAGTCCAAGTTTGAATCCCAGCCGTCTTATAGTTGAAAACGATCGTAACCGTGCTGAAAGTCAGAAGGCCTTCATAACTGTTCATTTGTCTTTCCAAAGTTCCGATTTCCGTATCCAAATCTTCAATTTGGGAATTTAGAAGGATGATTTCGTTCCAAGATAGAGTGCCGGTATCCAAAATCGCCAAATAGGCGTTTTTAGACGCATTAAGGGTTTCCAAACGGGCCTCAACGGTGTTGTATTCGGTGGTAAGATCGGTTGAACTGATTTCCTTGTCAACCACTCCGGTCAAAGTGTCCATGTAAGTCAAAAATTCCGGAAGGTTTTCGGAAGGAATCCGATAAATGTACTTCGCATATGTGCAGGTATTGACTTCATCAACATCGGTATAATCTTCTTCCGAATCTTCCAAATATCCGAGGTATTCCGCGACTTTCGCATTGATGCCCCGAATACTAGCTTTCAGGTCGAGTGATTTTAGTCCATAGTCAACGGTATAGTAAATTTTCCGAGTCGGATCCTCCAAAATCAAATCCGCATCCAGACTGCCGCCTTCTGCGTCGTTATTTCCGCCACTTTCATCATTAATTGGCGCCCCTTCGGAACAGCCGCTCATTAGTCCGATCAGAACGAACAATGCCAAGAAAACCCAAAGAATTTTTTTGAAATTCATTTTTTCCCCTTTCCAAATATCCCTCTGAGAAAGAAATTTCGATCCCAGACCGATATCCATACATGCATTTTATCACACACCAATTATAATTGCAAATTAAAACAAAAAGCCCATCTCCAAACTTGTTTGGATCCGGGCTTTGACTAAAGGTTTATTTACAATTGTTCGGCGTTTTATTCGTTGGACAATTCATTCCATTTTAAGTTTTCTGATCAAGGCATAGAAGTTTGGCCCAGCAAAGAGAAAGAGAATGAATATATAAAAACCATACGACCCGAAGATCAATTCCAGGGTATTGTTGCCGATCCCGATCAAAACGAATATCAACAGATTGATGACTGTCCAATTCAACGCGCTTTTGATGGCTTCCATTTTGCTCTGGGTTCTGGCTATCCAGGCCGCCAAAAACGAAATTACTCCCGTTGGGATGGCGGTAAACAGGAAAAGAATATTGAGCAATTTCCCGGGGTCATCCGTTCCGATCCTGGGTGAAACATTTTCAATGACCAAAGACGATAAAAATTGCAGGGCGGTAAAGGAAATGAAAATCCCGATGCTGATTAAAAAATTGACTCCGATTGCTTTCATAATGGCTCTCCTTCCGAAATGGTGTAACAACACTAAATCATTGGTGAAGACTCAAAATTACAAAAATCGAGCAGTTTTTTCTTCTTCCGTCTTTATTATACTACCAAATCATTCATAAGTTAAATGGATTTTTTTGAGGGTTCTTTCCCTTGTTCTTTGAAAACGACCAGGATTGTTGTGAAAAGGGAAATATGGTATACTAAAAAAGGGGGAAGCACATGAACGATAGCCAAACCAAAAGAATGGTCCTTGAGCAGATCATTAGTCGGGGAATCACTTCAAAACCGGTCATTGAAGCTTTTTTACATGTACCAAGACTACGGTTTGTATCCCCCGATGATCAAAGCTGGGCTTTCGGGGATCATCCGCTTCCGATTGATTGCGGCCAAACCATTTCCCAACCCTATATTGTTGCTTTGATGACCGAAAGCGTGAATTTGGAAAAACAAGATACTGTTTTGGAAATCGGGACCGGTTCCGGATACCAAACCGCCATTTTGGCTTCTTTGGCTAAGGAAGTATTTACCGTGGAACGCCACCCCCAGCTTCAGGAAAAAGCCCGGTCAGTATTGCATGACCTTGGATTCACAAATGTCTTTTTCCAGGTGGGAAACGGCTATCATGGGTGGGAGGAGCATGCACCTTTTGATGCAATTGTAGTGACAGCGGCTGCCCCCGAGATTCCTCCCGAGTTACTTGCACAGTTGAAATTTAATGGAAGAATGGTGCTCCCGGTCGGAGAGGGTTTTTTCCAGGAATTGATCTTGGTAACCAAACAAGAGCCTAAAAACAAAGTTCGCTTTCTTTGCAACTGCCGTTTTGTGACAATGGTAAATAGTGAATAAAAAATGACCCTTCGGAAAAAGCGAAAGGTCATTTTTCATATTCAATCGATTGATTCGACGAATTATTGGTTTTTACGCTAAATCAAAGTATTGCAGACCGAAAGATTCAGCCACGCCTTTGCATGTGCACTTGCCATCATAAGTGTTGACGCCAGCTTTAATCGGTTTCGAGGATTTAAAAGCCGCTTCCAAGCCAATGTTCGCAATGATCAAGCCAAACTTAATGGTGGCGTTGTTGAGAGCGATCGTGGAAGTTCGAGAAACGGCTCCCGGAATATTGGCTACGCAATAATGGTTGATTCCGTCAACAACGAATACCGGATCATCGTGGTAGGTGGCATGGGATACTTCCGTTGAACCGCCTTGGTCAATGGCCACGTCAACAATTACGGATCCTGGACGCATTGATTTGTAATACGACCGTTTGATAATCTTTGGCGCTTTGGCACCTGGCAGCAATACTCCGGAAACGACCAGATCGGCTTTTTCCAAAGACTTTTCGATGTTGTCCGCCGAACTGTATAAAGTCGTGATCTTGTTTCCATAAAGATCATCAAGGTAAGTAAGTTTTTTAAGATTGATGTCCAAAACGGTTACATTGGCTTCAAGTCCGACCGCAATTTTCAAGGCATTCTCACCGACGACTCCCGCTCCAAGGATAACGACATTGCCGCGTTCGACTCCCGGAACTCCTGAAAGCAGGACACCGGACCCACCGAATGGCTTTTCCAAACGTTTAGCCCCTTCGATAATGCTTAGGCGGCCAGCCACTTCGCTCATTGGCTTTAAGCAAGGCAGACTTCCGTCATCCAGGATGATCGTTTCATAGGCAACGCCTTTGACTTTTGAAGCCAACAAAGCTTTGGTTAATTTTTCATCGGCAGCCAAATGTAAATAAGTATAGATGATTAGGCCTTCCCGGAAAAATCCAAATTCTGCTTCCAAAGGCTCTTTGACTTTGACCATCATGTCCGAGCGTTTCCAAACTTGCTCGGCCTTTTCAACGATTTCCGCACCCGCTTTTGAATAATCGCCATCGGAAAAGCCCGACATTACTCCGGCGTTCGTTTCAATAAGCACCTTGTGTCCGGCGTTTACATATTCTCTAGCCGCTGACGGAGTCAATCCGACGCGGCCTTCGAATTTCTTGATTTCTTTTACACATCCTACAACCATTTTTTTCTCCTTCTACCGACCATTGTGTTTTGCAATGATTTTTAATTATATCACAAACGTTTTCATTATACAATTGGAAAAACTTAAAAAAAAACAAAAATTAGGCCAAAAAGCCATGGAACATTCTTGATTTAGATGCTGTACCCCGGGCTGGAGGTCCAAAGGATGATCATGACAAATCCCAGGAAAATGGCTCCAATAAAACAGAGGGTGATAGCTACCCGGGTTTTTTTGGTAAACGGCTTGCTCACCCACATATAAGGCAATCCGACCGGATAAAAGAAAATAAGCAGCAGAATCGTGATCAGTTGGTTCTTTGACGAATTGTCAGAAATGGTTTCTTTGGATTCGGGTTTTCCGGTTTGAATAGAGTCAAATTCAAGTTTGTTGCCACAAGCGGGGCAATATTTGGCTGACGGCAATACTTCGTTTCCGCAGAAATTGCATTTATTCATGGTCTGTCTCCTCGGTTGTCTCTTTTTGTACTGATGCCATTATATCACAAAGGCCGTATTTGGAATCCGGTTTTCCTAATAAATAAAAAAAAATTTCAAAAATAATCGATTTCGCTATTTACATACCTAGTTATTCTAGGTATAATAAAGCGATAGAATTTTTCGGAGGAGTGAACCAGATGTTAATTTCCAAAGACTTAATAGCCGCCTCAGCGACTCCGCTTCTTTTAGCAATTCTTAAAGAAAAAGATAGTTATGGCTATGAAATCATCAAAAGGGTAAAAGAATTATCCCATAATGAAATGGAATGGACTGAGGGAATGCTATATCCGGTTTTGCATCGCCTGGAGCAGCAACAATTGGTCGACTCCTATTGGGAAGATTCAGAATCCGGGCGCCGAAGGAAATATTACCACCTAAATGAGGATGGCTTAAATGAACTTAACGAGCAAATGAAGCAATGGGATGTTGTTTCTGGGGCATTATCGGAATCAATGACCAAGAAAGATATATGAGGAGAAAAACATGTTTGACTTAGAAGTAAATATTAAATCATGGAGCGATCTGCTCCGGGAAAAAGGAAACTGCACGGAAGCGGATGTAATTGAATTGGAAAATAACCTTCGCGATGAGATCGAAGATCTCACCAAAAAAGGGTTATCTCAAGAAGAAGCTTTTCTCATCAGCGTGAAACGGCTGGGAAATGTCAACGCCATTTCCAATGAATATTCCAAAGTCAACTCAGAAAATCTTTGGAAAGATTTAATAGTTGACTCAGCCGTGAAAACAAAAGCCCTTCATCAAATCTTGATTTTGGTTTTGTTTTCCATTCTTTCCGGAACGTTGATCAAAGTCGTACAACTCTTCGGTGATCCCGACGATAATTTATTCTTGATAAAAAACATTGCCTTGTGCATTCTTCCCTTTGTAACGCTGTTTTTTATCATCAGGCGCCGACTTAATTGGAAATTTGCGGCCATAATCCTGGGAATCATGTTGATCAGCGCGGTGATTATCAACATTTATCCGACCATTGATCCCAGTCAGACTGCGGTCCTGACCATAACCCATTTGCCCCTCTTTTTGTGGCTGATCGTCGGCGTCACCTATATCGGTTCGGAATGGAAAGAAAGCAAAGGCCGAATGAACTTCATCCGTTTTACCGGGGAAGCCTTCATCTATGGGTTTTTGATCGCTAACGGAGTCGGTGTCCTTTGTTTATTTATTGCGTGGATATTTAGCGCCATCGGAATTATCTCGGAACTTTTTATTTTTGACTATCTTTTAATATACGGATTGTGCGCCGCGGTAATGATTACTGTGTATTTGGTTGAAGCTAAAAAAAGCATCGTTGAAAATTTTGCTCCGGTATTGGCAAAAATATTCAGTCCGCTATTCCTGCTCGCCATGGCGGCCTTCTTGATCGTCATGATTGCTACCGGAAAGAGTCCCTTACTCGATCGAGAATATTTGATTGGCTGTGATCTAATGCTGGTATTGGTTCTGGGTCTGGTTCTCTATACCATTTCCGCCCGAAACCTTCACGAAAGAAAAAACATCTTTGATTACTTGAACTTGGCTTTGATCATCACGGCTTTGATAATTGATTTGGTGGCTTTGATTGCCATCATCCTTAGATTGCAAAGCTTCGGAATTACTCCAAACAAATTAGCCGCGCTTGGGGAAAACCTGGTCCTATTGGTCAATCTGGTTCTTCTTTCCATCCAATACATTCGTTATTTTAGGAATAAAATTGAATTTGTACAAATCGAGAAATGTCAAACCTCATATCTAAACGTTTATGTGGTTTGGCTGGCCATCGTGGCCTTTGTATTTCCTTTGCTGTTTGGCTTTGTTTAAAAATCAAAAGCTCTCATCTTTTATAAATGAGAGCTTTTTAATTTTCCCGAATTGAATCCAATTGAATAGCGCGCTTATTTAAATGCAAATATGCAACCAGGATCCCGTGCACCATTATGGCAAATAAAAGGATGTTTCACTTTCTATCGTTTATGTGAAAAGAAAAAAACAAAGGAAGCAATGAGTGAACCCATAAAAGCAAATAATGCTAATAAGCTAAATTGAATAAAACCCTTCTCCTGAAAATAAGGTGATGTGAGTCCCAAAATAAATAGGATAAAGCTTGCGAACCAAATCAAAGTCGGGACAAAAAAAATCAAAATTCGCTTTGTTTTAAAAAACGAGTTGAGGAGACTTGTTATTCCGAAGGATAAAATCCCATAAAACGCGAAAATCATGAGTTGTTGAATAATTGCCATTATTGTTATCATGGCTTTTCATACACAATGAGACCCAATGCTCTCATTACTTCTCCTTTGAACAAATGAAGTGGTAATTTTTATGAACGTTGACTATTTTGAGTTTTAATTCCACATCCAACTAACAACATCATCATCACCACTAATATCATCGGTGTGATTAGTTTTCTAAACATGGTGGTTTCCCTATACACAATTATTTCCTACTCATTTTTTTTGCATGAAAATTTTAATGTATTTTTATTCTTCATCAATTTACTTAAAATTTCTCAATTAATAAGCAGATATCTATAATGACATTCCCCATATTATTAGGAGTATTGAATCTTTTGCTTTTATATCTTTCAAATTCCCATTGAGCTCCTTGCTTGTCTGTTTTTATTTTATATCCATGATTTATACAGTTACTGGCGCACATGAGTTCTTGTCCAAACAGCTCCGCTCCATTTCCACAAAGCCATGTGACTCCGAAATCTGATTTCTCAAAATCAATAAACGAAAACCCTTCGAGAGTTTTTGTTCTCTCCGGGCAAAAAACACCAATCCAATATTCAAAAGCCGCGCCTTCCTTACACCGCATTAGCCCGACATATGCATCACCATCCTCATAGGACGTCTTATTGTCACAATTTTGTTCTAGCTCTTTAAACCATCCATTAGAGAACCATTCGTCCCATTTTTTGCCAAAACCGCCAAAGACTCTATCTTCATCTCCATATTTTTTTCCGATAAAGCGCATGGCAGGAACGGATTGCCGATAAGTTTTAATTATTTCAGCCATTTTTATTCTCCTTTTATTGTTTTTCCTAAATTCTTTTATTAATAATGCTATTTTTTTTATCGTTCAATTAATTGTAGCACAAAAAAAATAACAAATAAATAATTTAAATAAAAGGAAGCAATATTTCTCCTTATTTTAAAGTAAAAAAAAGTTTAATACAATTATTAAAAAATTGCATTAAACCTTTGTTTTTAATTTGGTGGAATAGAGGGGGACTGTCTCCCAATAAAAAATCATATAAAAATCATGCCGAATCCCCACCTTTTGGAGCGATTAATCCCTTTTTCCCCCGTTTTTTAAAGATAAAATTCTGACACCAATTTCTGACTCCGTGGCTGACACCGGGTTGACTCCATAAAAAAAAGACAGCATCACGCCGTCTTCTGCACCTTGATGGAAAAAATAAGATTTTTTTGTAAAAAAATGAAACCAAATTTAATCAAGGCACGGGTTAATTATAACATCATTTTTTTGATCGCGCAAGCAATTTTCAGTTGTTCCTCCATCGATGCTTGGACCTCATTCAGATCTAGTTCGTATAGTTTGATCAATTTGAGCAGTATCTCGCCTGTCGGGACCCGAACGCCATACTCGTATTTCTGGTAGCCACTCGCGGTGATGCCGAGTTTTTCGGCAACCTGTTTCTGAGTCAGGTCCTGAGCCGTTCTGGCCTCGACCAGAATGTCACAAAAAAATCTCGGCATTTTTTATTTCTTCCCGAACCATTTGTTAGCGGTCAGAACCGGTTCATCTCTAGTGTATTTGGCATAGCCTTTATCATTGCAGGAGTCCTGATTAGGCCAATATGCCAACGCTACAACCTGCTCATCCCTACCTGGATGATACGTAGTTGAGAATTTTCCCCATTTCGCCTCTGCGGCACCCCGACTCTCAAAGCTTTCAACATGCTCAAAATCATTTCCCGATCCGACCAGAACTTCCCATTTTTGATTTTCCATATTTATCTCCTTTTTCTGGCAGACTTCCTATCTGTCTGACTTCATTATACGCTCATTTGTGTGTGTTGTCAAGCACCTATTTGCAAATTCCCTTTGGTACTTACATTGTCGCACAGTTGTGCGTATTGTCAAGAAAATTTGTTTATGGATTCCTCTTGCTATATTCTGCATAATTGGAGGAACTCTAATTGGGGTAAATGTAATCTATGAGGGGATCAAAAAGAGAGAAGAATACCAAAGCAAGAAATAAGCAATAAAAAAAAGCCCCCAGATCATGCTGGAGGCTTTTCTATTGGCGGTTCTTTCTGAGCACCCGCGCTAGTGATTGATTGTGCAAACGTACTTTCTGATTTAATCGGTCCCGGAATTGCGGGGAGTGCTTGCGGGATCCTGATCTCCACCGGTGTCGGAATCAACGGTTCCTTAAAATATTCAGGATCACGGAGATACGCTTCAAGCGGCCGCTTGATCAGTTGCGGTTTTAAGGCAACATTTAGGAAATCCGTTTGATTGTCGGTGACGAGCTGCAGGGAACTGATTCGGGCATACCCGGCGGTTAAGCCGCTTATCATGGCGGACCCGATCAGAACTCCCTGGCTGAGTAAATTGGTTACGAAGTCCCAACTGATGCCGTTCCAAATCAGGGCGGTCGTTACAGCTGTGGACAGGATAAACATCATGGCTTTGGTCCGGTTTTCTTTGATGTTCGCCTTGGCCTCATTGAACGTCATCTGCTTGGTTGAGACTCTTTTATCCAGGCTTGTGTCAACCAAGATGTCGTGAGTGTGGATGATCTCGTAGTCGACTTTGCTGTTTAGAGCTTCAAAAATGGCTTTCTTAAGCTTTTTGATCTCACGTTTCTTCAGCTTCCGACGTTTGATGAACGCTTCCAGATCGAAGACCTTTTTACCGCCTTCGCCAACCTCATCCATGTGTTCGATGTCGCTCAGAGACAACCCGTAGGTGACCTCGTTGAGGAGATCCTGGCAGGCCTCAAGGCGGGATTTCTCATTTTCCGCATCCGCTGCAGATTCGACTTCGTCTTCGTAATGGTTTCCTCTGAGATAATCTTTGAGCTGGCCCAGCAGTTTTTTCGATTTCCCGTACCTGGTGATCGCTTGCCCATCCGGAGCCCTTTCCTCGGCTTTGGATTTTTCCAACCGGATGGTGCTCGTTTTGTACAGGTTATAGACAAACATCATGATCACGAACGAGACTAAGGTCCGGGAATAATAGGTCGGGTAGAGATCCTTTTTGTAAAAGGTCTCAAAATTGAACGAGTAACCGGTGGCCACCAGGGCCGCAAAAATGACGGCCACGATAATGAACACCCCGGTAATAATTGTACTTTTGTTCATGCTCTTTGCGAGCTCTTTTTTTTCATTTAATGGGTTTTTACTCATCTGCTGCCTCCGCCTCTAATTCCTTTTCTCTGCGGGTAATGTCCGCTTTTTCGTGCGCCAGTCCATCGATGTAAAGATCATACAGGAATCGTTTATTGATGATGGCCTCAATGGCGCGCATGATGAACCCAATGGCCAGTGATACGCAGATGATCCAGGCGAGCGTGTCAAATCCGGACAGCGAGTTCTCGACCAAAAGTACCAGGCACCCAACCGTGGCGAACGGAATGATGCTGCCAAATCCGGACATAAGCACTTTCCCAGGGCCCGGTTTCATTTTTTCCATTTTCTGGTGGATCTTCTTGGCCACGAACGCGATGTACACCACCCCGAAAATGAGCCCAACAACGTTGGCCTGCACAAACGTCGACCCGGTTTTAATCGTGATCGTCTGGTAGAGGATCAGCGCGCCTGGGATCATGTAAATAAAAACAAATCCTAGGTGGAATAACCACCGCTTTTTGAAGATCTCCCAATCAGTCAATGTGGTCATGGGTTACCCCCATTTGCTGACAGAAGCTTCAGGAGCGGTGTTTGCGATTGGTGCGGTGCCTTCGTCGTCCTCATCCGGGAGCAGGTCCGGCAATGGATCCGGAAGCTTGATCTCAGGCAGATCTAAAGCCTTGGCTTTGTCCAATGTCCCGGTAATCTTCTCTTTGTAATCCAGGGCTAAATTAGAGCCAGTTGCCATTAACTGCAGAGACTCGAGCAGGGCATCCACTTTCGTGTCCGTATTTTGGCGGAGCAAATTGTAAGATTCGGCCAAGCTGCGCCAGTTAGCGGCTTCCTGTCGTGCTGCCTTTAGTTTTGCCCTAAACATTTCAATTTTGACAAGGGCCCTTTTTGACAGGAATTTGCTCACGATCGGGGAAAGTGAAACAAACACCAGCGATACCGAGGACCAAATTTTGGTAAATGACTCAGAGTTCAGGAACTCGATCATCTGCAGCCATCCGCCCTCGATCACTCCGACATCCCCGTCAGCTGCGAACAACGAAATTGGCGCAACCAAGACGAGCGCCAAAAACAGGACCAATAAGATTTTTTTAATCATCATAGAAATTTTCCTTTCCCGACCTTGTCGGACAATATTTCGATGGCTTGGCTGTTGATCGCCTGGTTCTTATTGACAGTGCTGACGATCGAGTCAAGTCGTTCATTCATGGCTTTCACCAGTTGTTGATTTTGTTCTCTCAGCTCCCGGATCTGCCTTTGCAGTTTTTCAATGAGTCCTCCGAGTGATGTGTCTCGGACCGGCACCTCCAAAATGGGGATGAACCCATTTTTTTGGTGCCCGAGCGAGTCTGTTCCGCATACGCTGTAAACTGAGCCGATCATGCGTTTTTCGTTTGTCATTATTTTTCTTTTCCTCCTCTTTTTTAAGCCAACAGCAAACAATCGTAAACGTAGATGCTGGTGGTTGTCGTGTTACTGAATGTTGGCCCGGTGGTGATGGAGCAAACATACGCATCGTCAATGTAGAGCGTTGACCCACTGTAGTAGATCTCGAATTGGTAATAGGTCATTCCGGTTCCGGCACTTGTGGCCGGGAAAAATCCTCCGCCGTAATATGATGATCCGGTTGATCCTAGTTTGATCCAAACAATGGAGTCCGCTCCGTCAGCTCCGGATGAGCTGCGTAGGCAAAGCCCAATAACGTCGCCTGCAGCAAAAGTCCTGGTTGTGGCCAAAGCTACGGCTGTGGTTCCGTTTGATGTGGTTCCGGGTGTAAAATTTCTGATTGAGGAAAACGGCGCCGGTTTATTTCCAGTGTGGTAGAGATCATAATATAGACCAACCCCATCGGCGTAATACTGCGGATTCCCGCCGGTTCCAAATAAACCAAGCCGGTTTCCGGTCGAGTGCCTTGCGTAGGAATGCCAATGCGAGGTGATTTCGTTGACCAGCTTCGCTTCTATCTCAGCCAGGGTAATGTCCGAGTTTTTCTGTGCGTTGCTCGGGGCATGAGCCGCGACCGAGTGGTTGTAGGCGCTCGCAAGGTTGGTTTTCTCGCCCTGGGTAACGCGGAAATAGGTTGAACCATCGCTGACCTCGTCCTGATTGTAGGCCGGCTTGGTAGCCGCTTTGGCCCAAGCGTAGACGTCATTCGCCGAACGGGAATCGCTTAATCGAGCATCATCGCCGGCGCAAAAATCATTCGCCCCTGCTCCGGCCGCGAGGTTGCCTGTGTGATAAAGGTCATAATATAGGCCCGCGCCATCCGAATAAAACTGCGGATCCCCGCCAACGCCGAAAAGTCCAAGCCGGTTACCGGCCGAGTGCCTTGAATATGAATGCCAGTGCGAGGCAACCTCGTTGACCAACGCGGCTTCGATCTCGGCTTGGGAAAGGCCTGAAGCAGATAGTAACCCAGCTGCACTTGATTTTACAAAACCGGCAGTAGCCAAACCAGCAGCAGTGATTGCTCCATCTTTATTCATTGATAGTTTTGGGGTATAAGTAGTGCCATCATAAGTGCCAAAAGTAACTTTCCCATTCCCCTCATAAGTAGGGTAATAAACGGAAAGTTCATAAGGGTCACCGCCCATATCTGTTCCGAGACCCATCCATGCGTGAGGATCCGCATCTAAGCCATAAACTTGAAGGCGTGGTCCGCCAGAAAAAGCGCCGCCAACCATAATAGCTGGGTCGGTAATTGATGTTTGTTGAACTTGAAAGTTATGGGCTGGATTAGTTGCTCCAATGCCTACAGATGTAGCGGCAAACAAAGTATCTGCTGATAGTTTCTCTGGGAATGTTACGTTTCTTTCATAGTCTGTTTCGTAAATAACCCGTCTATCAGCAGGATAACCGCCCCAGATTTGCATTTTATAAAAATTTATTGGATAAGTTTGATAATCCCCGCTTGTTGCCCATGACGGAGTAAATTCAAAGCGGATCATATCGCTATGGGGTGCACCGCCTCCATCGCTTGGATTAAGAAACCACACGCCAGGGAATGGAAGAAACAGATGTCCTGGCCATGAAGATATATAAACATCCGAAGAAGTGAGCTGTGACCAAGCGGAAGTGGCCGAGTTTCGAATCCAAACATGCACTTTTGTTGAGTGGCTATTTGAAGACCAATACATATAAAGGGAATTAAAAGATTCATACCCGCCCATGCAAGCCAATTCAATTCGGTATTTAACTATTTGATTTGGGATGACAATATTGGAGTAAGCATCCCCGCCAAGGAACCTCATCTTATCAGCCGTACTATATGCGGTGTCTTCTACGAAGTCAGTACCATTTGTAGATTTATAAAATTTCAAATAAGTTGGATCGTAAAATGCAGTTTTATTACTAAATTCTTCCTGAAAGAGTGCCATTTCTGCTAAAGAAGGGTCACCCAAATTATTGGAAGGTATCCCATTCGCCCACAAAGTTGTTCTTCGCATATAAATTTGATCATACTTTAATTCTTCTTCCGTGTAGTATCTGTCATCATGTTGATGTACCACTGGCGTGAAGGTCGTCGGTTTATTGTCAATTAGCGACCAGTCGGTGGCAACATTCACGCGATTCGAAAAATCCGTCCCACTGGAACGTCTGAGCTCGCAATTGTAAGCCATGGCTTACACCTGGAGCAGAAACAGTTTCCCCGCTGGCTGTAATGCCCTTCCCGCATCCGTTGTCATCGGCGGAAGGACGGTTCCCATGGCGATGGTTGCGAAAACGTCGATAATGTCTTTGACACGCGCCGGAGAAACGGCCTGATCGGTATTGGTCCCGACTTTCGCAATCGCAGCTGTGGCGAACTGAACGATTCCGGTCAGGGCTTCGGTAGCTGATCTGATCGTTTGTTTTGACATTCCGGTGACATGGCCAAGGGTATTTACGGTAATGACATCGACGGTTTCGTTACCTGCAGCATCGATGCTGATGGCACTTTGGGTTGGATGGGCGTAGTTATTCGCGTTTGCCGCTATGCCATCCAATTTGGTTTTGTCCGCTGCACTCATGAATCCATTGACTCCGCCCGCTGTAGCAACACCATGCGCATCTCCTGTCGTTCCAACGTGTGAGCTTGGTGCGGCATCGGTGATTCCATAACCGGCAAGTGTGGACGGATTAGTCCCGGAATCAATATGTCCGTGGGCATCAACCGTTACTTGGGTGAAAGTTCCTGATGTGGTTGCGCCGTTGGGGTGATGATCGTGAGCGGCTAGTTTGGCCCCGGCTGGGGTGACAGCTTTGGACGTGTTCGTTCCGGCTGTTACCTCCGCATCGGTGGCCAGTTGCACAATTCCCTTTTGAAGCGTTGATGCATCCTGATAGGTGTTGTTGATGATCGCCCAATATGTTAATCCTGGGCCAACTAGGTCTCGAGAGAGCATGAGCCAGTCACCGTTTTCAAGCGTAACGGTAACAAATGGTTCCTCGTCAGTTCCTACTAATGCTCCACCTAATTCCTCGGCTTGTTCGATCCGATGAGCCTCTGAGATGGTGATCACGACCGTTGTCCCGGTCGAAGCCCCAACGATGAAATATTTGTTTTCCAGACTTTCACCAGTTGCAACCGCTGCTGCAACTAGGGCCCTTAGGGCCTCCGTATTGGTGGCTGCTGTGATCACACCGACATATTTCATTTGACCCAAGACGAACGCCGGCATAAGCGAGCCGTTAATTTTTCCGAGCTCGTCCATGAGCCCAACAACATTTTCGGGCAACGTTCGGGGATAGACAATATTAGCGAAATCCGTGGCATTGCTGCTGTGGATCTCTACGTTGTAAGCTGGCATATTTTTTCCTCCTTATTGCTTTTGGACTTGCTCGACCATGAAATCATTGAGTGCGATAGCGTTGTCGATTGACCCCTGCAGCGATTTGAGCAGATTCCCATGCAGAGCGATAAATCGGTTCAGTTCGTTGCAGCGCCGTTGCAGAGCATCATTCAACTTTTGGATGGTGTCAGCCTGCTTTTTCTCGGTTTCTTCGTGGATCTTGATCACACGGTCAATTTCCGTTTTCAGTCGGGCATCAAAATCATTTTTGGATTTTGAAATTTCGCCATCTTTGGCTTCTACTGCATCCGCCAGGTGTTTCTGGTTGCTGATTTTCAGGGCTGCATCATCGAGCTCTTTCATGAGCATTTCGTTTTTGTTCTTTAAGGCCGATAACTCTTTGTCCTTTGCCTCTACAGCATCAGCCAAATGTTTCTGAGCTGTGATTTTTTCTTGCAAGCGGCGGTTTTCCTCTTGCAGAGTTGCCAGTTCATCAGTAAGCCGCACTGGGAGTTGTTCGATTATTACGGGTTGCAATTCTGGTTTTTCTGGTTTTGTTGTCATAATTCCTCCTTATAGAATTTTGAACCAAAGATGGCCGGCCGGCTTTGGCCCCGGCTCGGTTTCCGATAGGGTCACTTCATCGCATGCGTTGAGTTGGGTTTTGATCTCCTCAACGTCGCTTTCTAGGTTGGTTAACCGGATCTGGATATTCAGGATCGAGTTATTTTCGCCGCTGACCGCTTCGAAAATAAAAACGGTGGCCATTCCTCCGGTTTTGATTTTTACCGGGACCATTTCCCCGAGATCAGGATCCAGTGCATAGATCGTGTATCGAACCGTGATTTCCAAGGCGCCCATGATGGCGGTGTCATCAGACGTCAGCGGGTAGGTGTAATAATCGATTGTGGAATCCTCTGGTTTAACAACCGGGACCATTTCGTATGGCCCCAGTGTCACTCCATCCGCCCGTCGCAGGGTCACGCTGACGACATATTCGGTCGGATCAAAGTCGGAATAAACATCCACCGTCTCACTTTTGTGACTGGTTGCATTCACCGGCGAGTGTTTGATATCTCTGATCAGACCGTTGTTTCCAAAATATATTTTCATACGTCCAGCTCATAAACTTGGAAGTACCCAATGGAATTGAGGCCAAGGGCCACACTGATGTATTCATTCAGGATCCCGAAATCCAGCCATCCGCCCTCAAACGTGTCGGTGCCGCCATCTTGGTGAAAATCGCCGGCGATGTAATATGTGCCGTCGAATGGGTCGTGAACAACCGGTTCATCCAGGTGAGATTGAAAGGCCATGCTTGTCAAAAACAGTTCCATGTTGACGGTCATTTTGGTATATGTGATCTCGCCCGTTCCACCGTTTATGGATTTTTTGAAAACATCAAGATAAATGTTCGGAGATCCCACGATCATCACGCAATAGGTCTTTGTTTGATCCAGGATATATGTCCCAGTCCCGTTGAAAACTAAGGTTCCAGGCGGAACGCTTGACGCCGTTGGCGCGACCGTAATGGATGACAGCACAGTCCCGTCGCCCGTTTTCAGTTTGACGATATTTCCACTTTCGATTGTCAGTTCATGGGCGAAAAGAGCATCCGCTGCAGCTTTCAGATAGTATGCAGCATCATGATCGTGAATGTCGTATTCCGCAATGTGAGTTGTCAAATCATCCTCGACATGAGTGATTTTCCGATTAATGTTTGCCAAAACGGTGGAGTTCTCGTTGAAAGTTGGCACCGTTTCCGCCACGCTGGCGACCACCATGGCCGTAGCCTTAATGACCTGGTCGAGGGTTCCGTCGCCATCCACGTCGAAATTTGAGTAGTACCTGGCGGTGATCTGCAGGGTTCCAGCGACTCCAAGAACGTCGGATCCAAGCACAAAACTGTGCGCTGGCATGGTTGTTCCCGTGGCCGGGTTCAGAACCGCCAGCTCGCGCAAACAGTCGACTTCGCCAATGATTGCTCCATCAGATCGTTTGAACATCAGCGTGACGTCGTAAACATCCTCGGCCGCAACGTCAAAGTCAGAAAAAATGTAGATCGTGTCCGCAAGATTGCTGCCAGCGAATAGATCTGTGATTGTGTGTTTTTTTAGCCGGCCATATTCGTTAAAATAAATGTAATTCATGTTTCCTCCTTGATTCTCCAAAAGCATGGGCTCCGCCATGGTTTCCTCTTTGTCTGCCGGCGATGCCGAATAGATAAGCGTTGCTGCCATCAATGCGAAAAGCAGCATGCACAAAAGATTTTTGATTTTCATTCTTTGTCCCCTCACTTTCTTGATATGGTTAGGTAAATGGCCGTTAAGGCCGGGTTATTGACTCCCAGTAACAAATGGCCGTTTCCGTCTCCGATCGCCCAACTAATATTGCCAGGCAGATCCTGAACGAATAATTTCTTGGCTGCAATATCGATTTGCGGTGTTAATTCCGTCTGATACCCCTTGCATTTGGTCAGGTCGTTTTTCCCGTAAGTCTCGGATCCGCTGACCCAGATATACAGGGGCGTATTGTTTTTTCCGAAAAGCAAATTGCTGTACCGGAAAAAGAATTCTCCGATGACGATGTCCGGGTTGCTCGTTCTCGCTTCCAACTGGTATGAAATTGATATTTTCTGATACCGGCCCTTGTACAAAATGTAGGATTTCTCAGCTGAGAATGCCACATCCGTATACGCAACAATCATGTCAGCGGGTACGACCGGCATCGCATTTCCCAGTGTCAACTGGTTCGTGAAGCTCAAGTCGGCAAGCGAGCTGTGGATGAAACGCATTTTCAAACTGACAAATTCGCCATTGGCATCGCAGTACGGGTTCAGATGGACGTTTTTTCCGCCGATCACTCTGGATCCCGCCGACAGACCAACGGAGTAATTGTCGTAAAAGCTGAATTGAAAATGCATCGATTTTCCCAGAGCGTTTTTCAAAAGACCCAAGCTGAAGGTTTTGTATTCCACTGCAGCTGCATCAACAGTCCCGACCAACACCCGATCGACCGGAGTGTCGTCATCAATGGAATTGTCGAAAGTTTGCAGAAAGTAACTGACCGCTGGATCGTCCGGAATCAGACCGTCATCCACGGTTTGTGAAACCGAACTCAACTCCAGATACTCCTTAATCAGAACGTCCCGGCTGATGGTGTTCTCAATCGGAATCTTGTAAAGGTCGCGAGCTCGTGCCAGGCGCGCGCTCATTGTGGCCGAATAGTGCTGCACAAAAACGTAATGAACCGGGATGTAATTGTCATAGACGGAATGCTCACTGGTGATAAGCGTGTAATCGTCCGCGATCCGGTCTCCAAGTTCCAGCAGCTCATCTTCCGAGTCTAGGACGGTGTCTCGTTCAAGTTGCTTATTTCCGAGTTTGTTGGCCATTTGGCGCAAGCTGAGCGAGTACCGGTCCGCATCAATGGCGCTGTCGGTCTGGTTGGAGATCATGGTACTCTTCGGAACACTGACCGTTTCTTTTCCAACTGAGAAATGCAAATCACGGTATGGGACGTAGGTCATTTGGAAAAGGGCCTTGGTCCAGGTTTCAGCCCCTTGTGGATAACTGCATCCGGTATAGGTCGCATCCGGATCGTGTTCCGCGATATAGGCGATGGCTGCCGCTTGTGTAAAGAGAAAAAGCACATTTTCAAGTTTCGTTTGTGACCAAAACATCGGTTTGTAAGTTACCAAAACTCCCACGTCTTTGGATCCGCGCAGGTATGGGATGTGGCCCTCCTGTTCCGGGATCGAAAGGGTGTCGAAGATCTCTTTTTCCACGAAACGGTCGGAAATATCCTGAATTTGGATCACGGTAAATACTCCTGATCCACCTCCGCCGCTGTAGTGGTTGTACGAGTACGTGGCCTCGTATTTCACCTTGACCGAAACGATTTGCTCAATCTCGGCGTTGGCTATCAGACGGACATTATTGGTGTCCGCGATGGTCCCAAATACCGGTTTAAGCAGAGTCCATTCATCAGTGATCGCCCGCCGTTCCTTGGTTTCCGCGTTTTGGACGGACGTCTCATAATCGCTGGCCAGGTATTCCATCGATTGGCTGGTAATTTTCCCAGTGGCTCGCAGAATCTTAATGTCCGCACTTTGCCGGTTGAGGTCCTGGTACCCAAGGTAGATGGTCCCGAAATCGTCCGAAATGTCCAGGACGGTCACCCGGCATTTGACCGGTGTCAGCATGGCATCCAGTACCTCGCGCAAAGTGACCTTTTCCGGGAATTTCCATTCCTCGCCGGCGACTCCGTTTGTCAAGGGGTATAGACCGCCGGAGGTAACGTTGAACGGGAGCTCTTCCCCGGTTTGCAAAAGGACCGCGTGATGTAGGGCTTTGTTGATCTGCTGAAAGAGCGTGTCGTTCACATTTGTAAAATCGCATGGAGACAGTACGTACCGCTCGAGGACCTTGGTCAGTTCTATCAACGTCAGGGTGATCGTGTACGACAGGTCATCACTCTCAGCTCTTGCAATCAGTTGAGAATTGATATTGCCGATGACCATTTTCTGGCCATCAACGATGGCTTGTTCGTACGGCACAAAGTCCGGTTCGCTGGATGCGGTGTAAATGATCGTCAGAACCTTTAGTTCGTTGTCCAGCGTTTCCCGAAACGTTTTTCCCTGATGAATGTTCGGAATGGTTACGCCTCGGATAATTAGTTCTGTCATCGGCTGCCTCCTGTTGCCAATCCGGTCCGCTCGCGCATGTTAGCCGAAATGGTCTCGGATTTGTCAACGTCAACGTATCGATTCCCGACTTTTATGGCAATACTTCCGATGGCCACAACCGCTCCGAGCGGGCTTGAAAGTCCCATCGCTATCAGTCCGCCAATCTCCACGCCCTCGCTTATGTTGGCTTGGGCGATGTAGTCTCCGGTCAGGTTTCCATAATTGCTGGTGACATAGCTGATGGCTTGCTTTTTCAAATGAGTGGCAATCGCCTTGGCGGTCCCGCCCTCTTTGGTTGATTTTTTGACCATGGCATCGGCGGTTTCTTTTGGGCTGGCCGGAGTTCCCGGTTCAGTCGCGGCCCCATCGATCTGTTCGAGCCCAACAACAGTGTTTGTGACCTTGATGTGGTATTCTTTTTTCATGGTGCTACCTCGAGAGGGTCAGGTTGATCACGGTGGCCCCGTTCACGTACGTTTCGTTGATCATGTACGTTTGGATGTCCACAACGGTGTCAAGACCTCTGTAAAGCTTCAGGGTGTTATGATAAATTTTTGAGGATCCGGGCTTCCAATACTCATCATGCAGCAGGTCATGCAATGGATCCATTCCTGGTGCAGCCAAAAGGATCGTAAACTGGAACGTGTCAATGAGATTACTTAGCTTTTGGGTTGGGTACGGGGTCCCTTCGAACAATGCCGGTTGGCCATAGACGGGTTGATCCGACAGCGAATATGCTGAGAAATTGATCAGATATCGCGTGTCCCCGATTTTCAGGTACATGGTTTCCGGCTCGGTGGCGCTGTTATTCGAGTAAACCACGGACACTGACATTAAGAGTGCGGTGGCTTCGATGGTTCCGGTGGCTCCAGCCAATGCCTGCACTCCGCCGGATGGAATCGGGGTAACGAACGTTGGCTTGTACCGAAAGGTTTTGTCTGTGGTGTTCTGTGTGTCCGGATCATAGACCGATATAACCGCATTGGCCCACTGGCCATCGTATCGGCCAATCAGGTTGTTCATTGCTCCCAGGATCTCTTGAACAGCCGTCACTCGGCACAAAATGGCGATCGAGAACGGCAACGAGGTGAGGTCATAATTGGCGTGTCCGGATTTCTGGCCGGGACCAGTGTAAATGACCGCAACGACCGCTTCCGGGTTGTTTTTGAGTAAATCGAAATTCATGTCATTGCTGACGACGATCTCTCGGGTTGGCATGAATGCCCGCATTTGGACCTTTAAAGTTTCTTTAAAGCTGCGCTCGAATGTTGCCATTTTGTTCCTCCAATTTAGCTAAATGTTGTTTATAATCGCTTTTTAATTTGGTCTCAATGTTCTTCTTTTTCCAATCTTTGATCTCTTCGATGCTGACGGCTCCGGACATGATCTGTTCGATCATGGGCAGACAGAACTCAATGGTTCCCTCGATCCATCCCTCGTTGGGGTTTTTCTTCCCCTTCAGGGGCGGTTGGAATTGATCCCAATTTTCGTTTGTATATTCGGCGTAAGGCGCCAGTTCCCCACCGATCACAATGTATCGCTCGGATCCATCCTGGACCGTCACGATCCCGTTAAGCGCTAGATTCCAAGAGTCTTTCGGGGCTCGCGCCACAAAAACTTCATGGAGAAGCTTCAGAGCTTGAAATTCCCGATTATACATATCAGTGCAGTCCGATCAGGTATTCTTTGGCTCCGCGATGCAAACTTGACGGGACAGCGCTCACGGTGTTCACCAAATAATCGTAATTCTTCCACCGGACTGTGTCTTTCCTGCGTATGGTTTCAGCGATGGCATCATCGGTCTGAAGAGTCAGTGAAACGGTTTCACCTTCCAAACCCTCGACCATCGTCATTTGCCCTCGGGTCCGTCCGATCTTTTCCAAGGCCCGGAATGAGGTTCCCGCTACGGCTGGTCGGAGTTCCTCGCTGTCACTGGCGGTTATTGCTCGGTGCAAGATGGCAAAAATGGGTTCAAATCTGTTCATGATCTCATCCCCAATACCGGCGCCGGTCGTTATAGCTGTTGCTGCCGATTGATTGCATTCCCCGGTACTGCAACCCAGCATCCGTCAGAATGTCCAGCGCAAGCTTGCTGAACGCCCGTTTACGGATCTCGTCGATCGGAAGCACCGCATTGTTCACCGGGTCCATTCCGCCCATGATGAACATGTCGTAGTTTTCGATCATGTAATATGCCTGTTCCAGCATCGCATCCCAGATGGCCGTTATTTGCGGTGCTTCCAGTTCGGATTCAACATAACCCGGACAGGCATGTTTGATTTGTTGATAAACGATCAACTCCACCCGGTTGATGAATATTTTTGCTCGATCGCCATCCCCCCTAAGGTAGGAGCAGTTGGCTAGATCAATTCCGGTTTTTTCTCGAAAATCTTGTTGGAAGGTCTCAATTTCTGTATCTGTCATGGGTTCCTCCTGTTTGTAAAAAACCAGGGAGCCATTTCGGCCCCCTAGTTCAAGTTTTAATTATCAGTCTGCGTTCCAAACTGCGGTGATGGTCACAACGTTGCCCGGCATAACATAGTTAAAGCCGGCCGAGTAGAGATGGGTCCCGTCGCTCCAACCAACGAATGTGTAACCGGTCTTGGTGAATGGATTTGCCGGCAATACGAATTCGCCATCAGGCGCGGTAGCCGCTTGAGTCGGAAGGGTTCCGGTTCCGCCGCCATTCGCGAAAGTGACCGCGTAGGTGGTGGCAGCAGTGGTTTTGAAAACGTAAATCGCACGGGTGAGTTCTGGATAAACAAATTGGTCGTGTTTCAAGCCGATGTCCGCTTGGAGTTTTCTCCCGCCATGGCCTGGGATTTTGTCAAAGATGACGGTCTCTTGGTACTTGTTCCAAGCTGGTGCCGCATCCTTATGAACCAAAATCGCCTGGACTCCGGTCGGGAAGAACCGTTCAGGAACGGCTTTCAGTTTGCACCGGTCGATCATTTCGACGGTGATGTCCATGTTGCCGTTCCAATTGCCGAGAGCCCAATAGCCCTTAGCAACAGCGGCTTCCTTGGCGATCGCTTTGGTCCCGGATTTGATGTACAGGATCCACGCGCCGTCATCGATCAACGCATCATCCAAACGGGATTCTGCGTGCAAAATTTCAGCAACAAAGTTGTCCTTGGTTAAGGTCAGCATCTTGCAATAAATGTTGGCAGTGCCAACGATCTTTCCAAAACGATAGGTGTCAACCGCTGGTGCCTGGATCTTTTTCATGTAACGGTTGGCGAAACGAACGATTCCGTTTCCCAGCGCATCCTGGTCGGCGATCTTCTCAACGGAGATGCTGTTACCGATGTCCTGGGTCAGTGTCAAGGTTTCCCAAGTTGTGTGGACGTCCATCTGGGTATACCCGGCCGAGAACGAATAGGTTCCAGGAACTAGGCTACCAAATTGGATTTTCTGGTATTTGATCGTGTTCGCACCGTCGAATTCTCCGGATTCATCCAGGAGGTCGGCGGTGTACAGAAACCCGATCAGCGTTCGCTCAAGCTCTTCCGGTTCGGAGATGTAACGGATTGCATCATCGAGGGTGCTGGCGAAAAATTGAAAAGTGATCGCATTGATCACAAGTGCCAATAATTTTCTCATAATTGCTCCTTTTGCTTTTTAAGATATTTTTCTGAATTTTGCAAAGTTGTCTTCGGTGGAGTTAGGGGTCTTGTTCGGTTCGTTCGGATTTTTCCCGAGTTTGTTTTTGGAATTGTCCGGGGTGTTGAACAGGTAGGCGTGCGAGTCTTTCAGAGTTTTAATCTGATCATCGAGCCCCTGGACCTTGCCGTCCTTGAGTTCGGCTTTGTCCAAGAAATCCTTCAAATGAGCCTTTACTGCAATCAAATCCTTTGCTCCAATGTTAGGTTCCGACAGATGTTTCTCAATGGTGTCGGCCCGATCGCGAGCTGCGAGCTTGGCATCATATTCAGCCTTTGCCGTAGCGTTTTGCGTTTTGAGTGTTTCGATCTGACGAGTGAGTTCCTCCGAATTCCCTTTGAATTTCCCGAGTTCGGCGATCTGAGCATCCCGCGCAGTTACAAGGCCTTTGCTGTCCTTGAGCTGGTTGTTGATCTCATCAAATACCGATTTCGGGATTAGTTTTTCCTCAGCCGGGTTGATGACAAATCCGGCGGCTTTCGTGTTGATCTGCGTGACTAGCTCTTGGCCTAATAGATCGGTTAGGGCCTTAAGCTTGGCTTCTGACAGAACGTTTTTCAAAAAATCCATTTTCTTCTCCTTCTTGGCTTTTTTTGGCGGTCGCCTCCGCCTGAAGTGCAACGATGTGGTCCGTTGCGAAACCAATAATTATTGGTGCAGATCGTCCGAGTGGTCCCGGATTTTCCGCATAATAAAAGGACTTATCCGTTTAAGCCCATTGTTGGTTGTTTTGATTGTGGCACTACCATGATCCTGAATACCTGCAGATATTTCGGGTTCTCCGCAGCAAGGCTTTTGAGCACTTCGGCGGTGACCGCAATCACGTTTTTGGCGGTTAGTGTCGCCCCTCCCTGTTCGAGCTTCAGCCCGATGAAAGGAATTTTTGGATCGGTTTCAATTTTGAACTTGGCTTTTTCTTTCTGCAACAGGCCGCCTGCCATTTTGAAAGCACATGAGATCGCGGCACAAACAATATCGCCACCGGGTGCTGCATAACAGCTGTGCCCGGCCGCGGTGATTTCGTACGTGGTGTATTTTATAGTCGTCATTCGTCCTCCTCGTTGTAATATGTCTCGCTGTCGCTGACAATGGTCCGCCAGGCGTAGAAGGCTCGGCCCATCTTCAGTGAGAATTGTTTGTACTCGTTGGTCATCAATCGCCATTCGAGGCGCAAGGTCCGTGCCGACTCAGGATCGCCGCTGGCTCGCAAGATCGCTTCCTCAGTTTTCATTTCCCGGATGTTGTTCTCGTAGTCCCGTTGGCGCTGGTCGATGGCATATTCCCGTTTGATCTGCTGCCGTGTGTACTCGGTCGGGGCCTGGGATCCGTCCGTGTAGGCTACCGCTCGGTGCCGGCAATTGAACCCGTTCAGAATGGAGTTTCCATTGTGCAGATCCAGGGCATCCTGCAAATACGTGTACGGGATCCCGTTATGAACCCCGGTTTTGTCGTTCGGGTTCAAGCTGTAGAGCTTCCCCTGATAGGGCGCACATCTTGGGCTGGCATCTGGATGGCTTGTGATCCACACGTAATCGACTCCGGCCGATTGTAAATTCTGAAGGTCGGTCATGTTGGCTTGGTGCCGGACGGTCATTTCCGCCCGGTTTCGCAAACTCATGGTGTATGTGTATCCCGCTCGCCCAGTCTCTTCGTTTTCAGAGACGGTCACGATTTTGGGCGGCTCCGCTGCTAGAGCTTTCAGAGCAACCTTCAGCTTCCGGTTGTAATCGTCAATCACGGCCAGTCCCTTTTGGCTTTCTGCCAGGTATGGCCGGACCGCACTCAGTCGGATTCCTTCAATGTTTGCTAGCAACGCTGCAACGGATCCGGTGTACACTCCGCTTTCGAACTTGCTCACCTTGGCCGCCAAGTTCCGGTTCAGGATCCTAATCGAGGTGCTGAGTTGGTAGTACCATTTCCGGCTTGAGGTGACCAGGGCTTTCCGGGTCTCTTCTCGCAACACCGGGTTGGTGATCTGCTCGCACGTTTCCGCGATCGCTTTGTTAAGCCCTGCGACGATCTCCTCCTGAGCCTTGTTTTCCATTAGGCCCTCGGTGATGATGACCTTGATACGGGTGGTTGCGGAACTGATCAAAATCAGAACCTTTTGGGCCACGTTCTCCTTTGGGCTGCTAACGCTAAGTTGCATGAGTTACCCCCTAGGTCTGGCCTTGTTCGAGTTCCTGTTTCTTTTTGGCCTCTTCTTCCTCTTTGGCTTTGTCTTCGGCTTCCTTGGCTAGTCGTTCCTCTTCCTGTTTTTTCGAATCAACAAAGCCGGTTAGGTCGGGAAGGTTGTTTGGGTTGTCAAGGCTCATCCCGTCCTCAAATCTGATTAGGTTCACCTCTTCATCGACCTGGTCTTTGTCCCAGTCTGGATGGATCTGTCTGATAGCCTCGTGTGTACTGGCCACTCTTGCTGTTTTGGCAGCGCCCCAGGTGGTGATCTTTTCGGAGATCCGCTCGATGATGTAATCTCCGAACTCGATGTCCACGTCGATTTTCTCATTCGTCAGATCGATCCAGTTTTCGTTTTCCGGTTTAACCAAACCCTGACGGATCATCCAGTTGTACAGTTGGATCCCCATTCGGATGACCTGTTCCGAGAATGGTTTCCAAAGCTTGAGCTTTTGCGAACGCGTTTCAAGGGTGGCTTTATTTCGCTCAATTTGGCTGTCAGCTGCGGCATTGACACTCTCCAGCCCTGTTATGCCAAGGGCTACCGGGCTTAATCCTGTGTTGTTTATGGCGGTCGTTAAGGCGGTCCGGTACTTGATCAAATCCGACTCGGACTTGTCCGGGATCACCTGGATCCTGATCTCGTTCTTGGCGTTTTGATCGTTGTCTCCCTCGACCTGGACATAGTTGTTAACGAAGTCGTCCGGGAGCAATGGCTCCATTTTTCCGGTGTCTTCGTTGTACCAAGTTGGGACCATGTTTTTCGGAATGTAGCGCTTGGTCATGTTCTCCCGGAGTTCCGCGATCAGCCGGCTGTAGGCCTCGTCCAATCCGTCGAAGCTGTCCATGTTGCCCTCGTAATCGCTTGCTCCGTATGGGCTGTCCGGGAACTCGTGGCTCGGAGTCATGTTGGGCTTGTCAAAGGCTAGCATGCCCTTGATGCCCGTGTACACGAACTCGCCGTCATCATTCAGAATCGGTTTTGGGTTCCCGTCCTCGTCGGTTGAAAACATGACGGCCTGGCCCTCTGGGATGGTGTCCAAAGCAACCCGTGTTTGCTCGCCATTATTTTTAACGTTGTAAAGTTCATATCGGATCAGCGCATCGCCATCGGCGTTGGTCGTGTAGACCTCGTCCATGCGATAGTGCTCTTTTCCTGAGTCATACCAATACGCGAATGTGATGGCGGTGGTGATCCCCCTCTCCTTGGTAGCTCGCCCGCGCTTGATGTCGGCGGTTTCAAAGATTGGGAACTTTTTCAAGCTGATGTCGTGCGACCATTTTGCGAAAAGATGCCCGCCCCAAGACTCGTTCTGTGCCCCGCATTTGAAATTATCGGGGAGGTTGGCCTCTTTCACGATGGTGTCGACTATAGCTTGTGCCGGATCGGTTTTTTCTTCGTCCTTTTTTCCGTCCTTATCCAGGACCTGAATGAGGGGTTGGAATCCGCTGGCAAACAGGATCGTTCCCATTTTTTTGGAGATCAGGCCGGGGATCCCGCAGTGCAACATTCGTGCATTGGATGGCGCTTTGTACCAAAAGTAGTTCATGTTCTCCTTCTTGTTGGTTCCCAAGTACATTCGCCGGATCAGACGGGAGTTCCCCATAAACCAAACCTGGTACTCACAAATTCGCCTTGTGAAATCCTCGGTGCTGCCCCCGGTGTCGATCTTCAGGGCGAACCGTGGATCAAAATTTATTGTGTTTTTGTCTGTTAGCATGTTGATGCCCTCCTGCAATTTCTTTAGCCATCTAGCGTTTTTCCACTCTTTGAATTTATCAAAAATGCTCATGTTCTATGCTGCCTCCTGTTTGAACGCACTCATCATCTTGTGCATATGTCTTGTCCAGCTGTATTCCGTTGCATCGATCTTGTCATTGTGCGGTTCGTTCTTGTCTTCACGTTCCTGGCCTTTTTTGCCCTCGGCCCACTTGGCCATCTTGAACGCATCGTAGCAGTCACGACCTTCCCGAGTGTCATTGAAAATGCACCGACCGCTAGAGAATAGGATGATCCCCATGTCGATCCGCTCTTTGATCGTGGCTTTGAACGACGGGATGATCGGCGGTAGTTTGAGCGCCCGGAAGGTGGTTGATATGTCGCTGATGAAGTTGGCTTCGGCGGAGTCGATGGAGATGTACTCAATGTTCGCTCCCCGAGCCAGCCACATGCGAACAAACGCAATGAGCCGCTCTTTCTTGTTTTCATAGCCCAGTTGCTGAAAGGTCACTTTGTCAATAAAGGCCGTGTTGTAGTAGTCCAGGCTGAACCCCTGGAGGTTGAACGAGTTCTGGGCTCGGCTGGCTCCAATGTCGCATCCGACTACGCAATGGGGGTATTTCCGGAGGTCGACCGGTTTGATCAGTTTGTCCGGGTCCATGTAATCCAGATAAATCAGTTCTCCTGGTGATCCTCGTTCTCCGAGGACCTTGATGGTGTAGTAGTATGATCCGACCGGGAATACCTCCATGGTTCGAGCTATCTTCGCGGGGGTCATGATCGGATTGTCCGTGAAGGTAAAATGAACGTAGAACCAACCCGGTTCCTTCTTGACTTTGTCCATGTCCGCGAGAATGCTGGCCGGTGTCGTAGCCCGGTATTTTTTCATTACGTTGCACCGGTTGATGTAGTCCTGGTAGACCCAAAGCTCCGGTATGTCGCCGTTCAGTGTCCAGATCTGCAGAGGCCGGTCAACGCTGCCTTGTCGCGCGAAACATTCATCAACGAACAGCTTGTCAGCGGTGTTGACCTCGTCGATCAGGATCACTCCGAGACTCTTTCCCAGGACCTTCTTCCATTTCGATTTGGTCGAGTACCCGGCTAAAAGAATCTTTTTTTCTTTCGGGTAAACGTTTGGGATTCGAGAGTGCAACAGCAGAAAATAGCTTCCTAGTTTTTCCCTGACTAGCTCAAGATCCGGAAACATGGCTAAGAGCCCGTGCTCGCCGTCTAGGATGTTGTCTCGGATGGCATCCAAGTCATTCCCGGCTATCAGGTGCAGTTCCTCGTTCGAGGCTGCCACGTTCATGTGAAAAATCGGTTTGGCATCCTCGGTCTTTGAGGACCGGATGGAGCCTTCAAACACAAGCAGGTTGCAATACGGTTTTAGCGACAGGGCCGCAACATCCAGGTACTTATCGGTGATGATGAACTGCGATCTGTCGATCGAGGCGAAACTCTCAGATGCTGCCATTGTCATGGTTGTCATCCTCCGGGGTTTCTCCCTTTTCTTCGTCCACCACTTCGGCTTCGACGATGTTGTCCGCATCCTCGGCTATTTGGTGTCTGCGTAGAGCTTCGATGGTGTCGTTCATGATCTGGTTGTTGATCTCGTGGCTGACCTCCTGCCCTTCCGAGCTAGAGAGACGGACCACTTCCAGGATGGCGTTAAAGGCCTTTGTATCCCCGCGCAGCGCTTTTTGAATTTGGGCTACGACCATGGCCGACAGCACCTCAATGTTCGTGCCGGGAATTCCCTCGTAGTTCTTGGGGAGTTTGGCGGCCCCGTGGTACATTGGCATGTGGAGGTAGTGCTGCACCAGCATGCGCATGTCACGCTGTTTTCGTTTGGCCTCAACGCTCTTTTTACCGGCTAAGGACCGGGTTTCGCGGGGTGGCTCAGCAAGGAGATTAGGATACTTTTCTTGGCGCTTTGGTTCCAAGGTGAACACCCCACTCGTCACGAATTAACGCCGCGGTTTCCCTTAGACAGTCGCCACCTGACTGCTCGCTTTTTTTTCTTTTCATGTGTCTGGCGTTAACATTTCTCATGCGTTTCTCTCCTCTTGGGGGACCGTTGTTGCCCCGCTGTTATGGCCGAGGGGCCTGTAGACCCGTTATATCGGCGTATTTAGTCTGTATTCCATCTCGTATAATATATATATTATCTCGGTCATTTGTGAGTTTTATGTAACGATTTACGATGACATCGACGTATTTTTGATCGATTTCCATCATGTAACAAGTCCGCTTGAGTTGCTCCGCAGCCATCAGCGTAGAGCCGGATCCGCCGAATATATCCAGGACCAACTCAGAACGCTTGCTCGAGTTGATGATCAGATTTGCAAGCAGGTTGAGCGGCTTCATGGTCGGGTGCTCTGCGGATCGCCCAGGCTTGTTCACGTGGATGACGGAAACCGGGACTAGTTCCGAATGAATCAGATCCAAGAGCTGAATGAGATCCTCTTTTTTCATTTTCGTAAAGTCCCGCGGTTCGTCTTCGATGAGGGTGGAAACCGTTCGGTCGTTGACGAAACTGTGGGGACCGCCTTCTTTCCAGCCGTAGAGACATGGCTCGTGTTTCCATTGGTAGTCCTGGCGCCCAAGCACGATGCTGTTCTTGCACCAGATGAGCTGCTGACGGGTCTTGAGATTGTTTTGGCGAAGCGCGGTTTCGAACTCGTAGACCGTGATACTCGCGTGCCAAATGTAAAAGGCCGCCCCTGGCTTCATTACCGCGTTCATGTTTTTAAAGGCCTTGTCCAGAAAATCAATAAACTCCAGTTCCGGCATGTAATCGTTCTGGATGTGCCGGTCACTGAACCTGTACCCATATTTATTTATAGCATCGGCTTTGCTCCCGTAATCTACGTTGTAAGGCGGGTCGGTGACGACTAGGTCCGCTGCCTGGTTGTCCATGAGCTGCTTCACGTTTTCTTCGATGGTGGAATCCGCACACATTACCCGGTGTTTCCCAAGAAGCCAAATGTCTCCGGTTTTCGAGACCGCCGGTTTTTTGAGCTCCGCATCGATGTCAAAGTTGTCCTCTTGTACGTCGTGGACCCCGATCAGATCCCGGAGCTCTTTTTCGGAAAACCCGAAGTCTTCAAAGTTGAAGAGATCCTTCAGGTCTGCCAGCTCGCCGGTCAGTAACGGGAAGTCCCATCTGGCCAGTTCCGATAGCTTGTTGTCCGCGATCCGAAAGGCCTTGATCTGCTTTTCCGTCAGATCATCAGCTACGATGCAGGGCACCGTTTCGAGGCTTAATATGATGGCAGCCTTGTATCGCGTGTGGCCACAAATGATGACGTTGCGTGGGTCAAGCAGAATGGGATTTTTGAACCCAAATTCCTTGATGGATCGCGCTACAGCATCAACCGCATGGTCGTTCTTCCGGGGGTTTTTGTTGTAGGGGATGATCTCTGATAATGGCTTGTTGACTATGTTCATACGTTACCGTACTCCTCTATCAATATATTTATATATATATATGGGGTTCGTTGGCAGGGTAAAAGAAAAGACCGGACAAACCGATAAAAGCCGGTATGCCAGGTCTTTCGAAAGGAAGGGGGTGTCTAGATGGCTGAACGCCTTTTGTAGCTCTTTGTGGGGTTTACAAAAAACTACATTTTATATTGTACAATAGGTAAATGTCACATTGCTATAGCAAATTGTCACATTTGTGCATCTTTTTTTCGATCATCGCGTTTACGTTTCGGATGTAGCCGTAATCGTATGGCCGCTCTCGCCCAAAATAATCGATGTAGTGCAGCGTGTGAGCCAGCTCTTTCAAAGAAACTTTTTTCACATGATGCTGCTCAAAAACTTTCATCTCGATCGATTTTCGTTCCTTCATGGCCACTTCCGCGACGAGCCTGATCGTTTCTTCCAGGTCAAGCTTCTTTGCCTCATATTGCCGCTTCCGGTAGGTCAGCTTCCGGTTCCGTTGGGCTAATCCCCGGATCTCTTCATAATCCCGCTCGGTGATCTCCCGGTACTGGCGCGCGGTCGGCAGCTGATCATAGGTCTGGGCTTTCACCTCTCCATGACCTCGAGCCAGGAATTCGAGCCGCTTGGTGTTCTCCCGGATCCGGCCTTCCAGTCTTCCGATCCGGATGTTGATGGCGTGGTACAGACTGTACACGCTGGTAGTCTCGGCTTGTAGGGTCATTTCAACTCCTCCAGATATTGTTTCAAGATTTTGGCTATCTTTAGGTCAATCCAGCCTAATTGATTTTCGGTTCTGTTCACAAAGTGGTTATAGACTGACACTTTGTTTCTCGCCCAATCGAACAATATGACAGTGGTTTCGTTTTGGTGCTCTTCATCAGACTTGAAAAACGTTGTATACCCTCCGTTTTCGGATTCCTTTAATGCCACTTCATAGCAAGGCGTTTCCTTCCACCCCAAGTCCAGTAGTTTTTGACGGGCGGTCTTTTTTGGCTTAATCGTCAAATTGTCCAGCATTTTTTCAATTTCGGTTTTTGTCATCATTTCTTCGCCTCGCTTTCATCTTCCAATTCTACGCCGTAATACTTAGCAAATTTTTTGAGATTACTTGCTTCGATTATTTGAATAGCAGATTCCAAGCCTTCGACTTCAGCGTAATAATCGGCGGCAAACGGCGAGGCTTCTGCGGATTTAATTCTTGCCGTTGTCAAGACTGAGGCCTTCTTTGCTTTTAGGACCTTAACAATGTTTCGCTCTCTTACGGTCATTTGCTTACTTCCTTTCTTGTTCGGTGCTCCATGTAATGCATAAGGATGTCGAAACGTTTCCCAAAGTCTGGTTCCCTGTGCATTTTTCGGTGACAGGTTTTATGACACCGCTTGTCCATTGTGAGGAATCCGGATTCATAAGCAACTATTATGCGTTTCATTTCTTCTTTTCCTCGCTTTCATAGAATCGGCCAATGAGGATAAGCAAATCAACTGGGTATCCTCCAATAAATGGCAGTATCGCAACATTGTCAAATGCAAACTGTATTCTGCCATCATATTTCTTCATAACTCTATAATAGCCTCTGTTATCCCAAAAGGCTTTGTGAGCGTATGTAATGGGGCATTTACAATATTCCCCTAACGCCTTGCACACTTCATCACTGGTCGGCGGTGTTAGGGCTTTACGGATTAGGTCGATTTCATTTTGATAAGGGCTGCCAACACGAACTCGGTCAACTACGTCGTAGTCAGAATAGTCGTTATGCTGGTATTCGTAATCCATTGTGCCATCTTCGATTGTATCTAACGCTTCTAATTCTTTACTCATTTAATCCACCTCATCCCATCGCTGCTCCAGATAGTCCATCCGCTCGGTGAATTCAGCAAAGGTTATGTCCCCCATGTTGTAGTAATATAAAGCTTCTATCATCTCACCATAGATATAATTATATTCACGCATGCGGTAAGTTTGCTCGTTTAGGTCTTCGGTTCGGATTTCATCTTCGGCTTCTAAACGGTCAATCTGATCCTGAAGCTGTTCGATTTCATCTTCGGCTTCTTGTAACCAATCTTCGGTAGAAGTGGCGGTTTCCTCTGCTGCCGCTTGTAACTGGTCTACCTCGGCTTCCAAATCGACGAATCGATGATTTACAAGGATTGTCATGATCAGCGCGAGTATAAAAAATGCAGTTGCCCAGATAATTAATGCGGTTCTTGTGCTTTTTATCTCTTCATCCATGATTTTGTCCTCCCTCACTCGTCAATGGCTGGATGGCGGGTTTGTCCAAGTACCCAAGTTCCAACAAGACTTCTCGCACATCGTCGATTTTCAAGGTTGAAAGATATTCAACGAGTGCCTCTAGGCTTTCGTACTCGGCGGTTTTATCACCATCCCAAAAGTTTACCTCAACATAGAGTTCGGCCGATAGATCAAGGTAAGTTATTGTCAAATCGTCAACCTTGATTTTGCTGCTAAATAACTTTGTGGTGTAATAAATTTCAATCATAGCGGTTCGTTTTTCGGCAGCATATATGGCATCAATCTCCTGGTCCTGGCCCTTAACCAACACAATGCTCCCAGAGCCATTCACATCGTTTCCATCGTACTCTTCGTTGTCGAAGTCGGTGTCTAGGCTATACACCGTTTCGATACCGTTGATTAAGTCCTTTAGAGGCTGTGTTGAAACCTTTTCTTCACAGCCAACTAAAAGGACAAAGGCCAATAGGATCAGCGTTAGGGTCGTTAATAGTTTTTTCATTTTCTCACTCTCTCTTTCTCTCTTTCGAGTATGGTCTTTAGCTCATGAGTCGAAATCCTAATCAAGTAGTTCAGGCTCAAGGTCTGGTTGGTTTGTTTGATTTCGTACAAAAGTAGGCGTTTTTCGGGGGTCATTTTATCGCCCTAATTTTCCCAATAACCTTGCACAAACCCATCCAATCAACATAGAAATCATGCTCTATGACTTCTTTTACTTGTTCGATCGACAGCGTTGTTTCCAGTTCATAGAAGGTATCGTATTGATGAACGCTGCTATGCTCCATTAGTTCGCCTGAATTAAGCGGTTCAGTTCCGAAGCGGTTTGCCATAACCATTTTAGCGACGAGTTCAAAGTCTTTTTTCATCTCGTCAAACGTCATAACTCTATCGTATGCACTATCGTTTTCAAAAATGAAAAGCGTGTTTATTTTATCGGTCATTCTCTCACGCTTTCCAGCAATTCGGGGTTGTCGTGAATGTTGCCGATGATTTCAACAAATTCATTAAATACACGGTTGCAATAGGCCTTTAATTCCACGGTTGGGTCTACTGCATAAGCCCGACTTTTTACAAGCCACGGTGCAATAATACAAAATTGCCCATTTCGAAAGGTGACCTCACACTTATCCTTTTCCTTATCTGAACCAAGTGCAATTATATCTCCCTCATAGATTTCGTTGCCGTTCTTGTCTTTTAGGCCTGTGAATTGGCCGACGGTGTTGCTCCAAGCATCGTGGCTTTCGGCGTTGTCTTGGTCATAGATTCTGGCTTTATCGGTATAAATTTCGGAGCCGTTTAGGTAAAAGAATGTAAGATACCCAAACACCCATTCCCCGTTGTCAACCCGTTTTCCTCTAAACTTAATTTGTCTGTTCATTTCTTTCCTCACTTTCTTTAATTTTCCCCGTCAAAAATGCTGATCTGAAGGGGTTTTGCAAGATCGACGTTGCGAATCCGGTATGCTTCATCGATGCGCATTTCAGTCATCGCGATGTATTCCTCGTTTAGGTCTATTCCTACAAAATTTCGCCCGAGTTTTTTGGTGACCACTCCGGTTGTCCCGCTTCCCATGAAAATATCAAGCACGATTCCGTTCTCTGGGCAACACGCTTTTATTGGCATTTCCACAAGTTTTTCTGGAAATACTGCGAAGTGGGCGCCCTTGAATGGCTTTGTTGAAATCGTCCAAACACAACGAGCGTTTCTCATTAGGTCGTCGCTTGGCATGTACCGAGCATTGAAGCCCGTATAATCGTTTCTGCCGACCATGTCTTGCTTTCTTAAACCACTATTTTTATTCCCAATGACCGCTTTGCTTCCTCTTGGTGGAGTCAAGTCTTTTGTTTTCATCGGCACTTTTTGTTGCTCAAAATAATAGCTGTGGCTTTTTACAAAGAAAAACATTTTCTCGAAATTGACTGTAAACCTATCTTTAGCACTTGACGGCATGCAATTTGGTTTGTGCCAGATTATTTCATTTCGAAGAATCCACCCGCGATCCGTCATCATTATCGCAAATCGGTTAGGGATTTGAAGAAGGCATTTCTTTGGGAGTTCCGCTCGTTTGTGAATGTTTATTGAGGAGTCCTTCAGGTAGCCCCCAACTTTATTGTCGGTCTTCCCGTTTTTATCTCCTGAATAAGTGTCCCCCAAAACTACCCAACAACTTCCGAACGGTTTCAGGATCCTTTTTACCTCATCAAAAATTGCAATCAAATTGTCCAAATATTCCTGGAAAGTTGGTTCCAACCCGATTTGGCCTTCAACTCCGTAATCTCGAAGAGCATAATACGGGGGGCTCGTGATGACCATATCAACGGCTTCATCTGGGAATGTTTTCAGAACCGTCAGCGTGTCGCCTTGGTAGATTTTGTTTAGATCCATAATCGGCTCTCTCTTCTTCTTTCTTTACCCTTGGCACATGCGGATGAGCCGCAAGGTTTTTCCGATAATTGGCACTGGCCAGTTCAGCAATCAGTAGACCGGTTTTCGTTAGTTCTGGATCACTGAACCTCAGGTGCAAATGGTTCATGGTCGCGTGTTTCCCGCGGCTGATCATAATTAGGTTGGTCAAATCCATGCTTTCTCGGTTACCGTCGAGGAAAATGACTGTGCAATGATCGGGGATCGGCCCATAGGCTTCCTCGTAAATCAGCCGGTGCAGCTGTTTCCAACCAAACCTTGACGGCGTGGTTTCAGCGAACTTTTTGTAAATGAAGCCGTCCGATTTAGTCAGAACCGTGCCGATCGGGTGAGTGTTGATAGGCTTTTGGCCTTTTTTGAACTCAGTTTCGGGGCTGACGTGCTGCCCCTTTTTTATGCACCATTGGTTTGGCAAGCAGCCTTTTTGAAACTTGCCATCGATTCCGCTGTTGATCTTGAAGCGGGCCATGGCGTTGTCGACCTGTGTCGCGGTTAGCGTTAGCCCGAAAGCCCGGTTCATCAGATCCGCCAGTTCTGGCCGGGTCCGTCCAGGAGCGTTTTTTCTCATGAACTCCACTTGTTCTTCGGTCAGCAGCCGATGAACGTTTTTCGGGTAACCGGCCATGCCGCTTTTGATTTTGTGATTGTGCATGAGACAGCGGATCTGCCCCCATGTACACTGCGTTTCAAAACGCTCGTTGAACATGGCGACCAGGTCTTCGATATATCGCCCATGCGCATTTTCGCGAACATATTCGATCTGCTCGGGTTTGTAACGTTTACCCATTCCGCTCTCCAAGACCCAAGAGCTTCTGCGGATCGGCTTTCATTCCGTACTCTTCGCGAAATTGGACCGCCTTCAGAGCCAAAGCCGCATTATTTACGATCGAGTTCGCCACATTGGTGAGCGCTTTTGAACGCTCGATCTCGCGGTCCAGGTCCTCGCCTTTCAGCTCTTCGTCGTTTAGTCTTTCCAGCTGTTCGAAAAGTATGTTGTTGACGTCTATTGGTTGATTTTTCATGTCCTATTCCCTCTTTCTCATGATGCGGTCATCGTCTTTGGTTTGAACTTTTGCAGGTATTGTTTCCAGCATTTGAGGAAATCCGTTATCTCTGGTTCTGGCGGATCGTCGTGCTTCCCGCGGACTTGTAAAATGTCTAACTTTTTCGGCTCAAGTTCCAGCGTGAAGTAAGGCGTTTCTGGTTGATCGGCTTTCCGGATGAAAAGGATCAGCGTTTTGGAGTCCGCCATCTTCAGATCATATCCGGATTTTCCGACACAATGGCAAAGCGCACTCCCTTCTCTCACTAGTTCCTGAACGTTGTGTGCAATCTGAATAACGAAGATTTGGTTGTGAAACTCAAGCTTGGTGTATTTTTTCGCCACTTTTGCAATCCGTCCGTTGAGCTCCTGATTGTCCCTCGCAACGACCTTGTCAATGTAAAAGTCATGCCATTTTGCCAAGTCGTTTGGGTAGCGGTCTTTGGTGTCTTCCATGCTGACGAATTGTTTGGCAGCGTTGAAATAGTCAAAGTAGAATGAAACGCTCTGCTTGATTTCTTTCAGGTACTGCACCAAGCGGTTTGGGGTCTCTCCAAAAAGTTTTTTATTCTCTTGATATGATTGGTGGTTGAGGATGTCTTGCAGAGCCACGTATCTGTCGACTCCGACCTCTTCTTTGAAAGCGTGCAGAATGGTGACGTAATTGGCCTCCCTGGCACTGATAAATTCTTGATTTTGAATGATGTATTTTCGGAATGGCTTGTCTTTTTTCATCCTAGCAAGGAACCTTGAGTCTGATGCCAAATGCATCATCCGGGCCCTGGAAAGCATTTCAAGCTCAGGAAATACCCGATAATGGGTAATGTAATCGATGATCCCAGTGAGGGACTGTGCTCCGCAATACCTTAGCTTCTCGTCCAAAGCAATGATCTGGTTAAGTGAGAAAAGGTCATATTCCGTGATCCGGAAATATTTTCGATCTGCGGTCTGCCACTCAATGTCCAGATCCCAGCTGTAATAACTGAAATATGACATTCTTTTTGGCTCCCAGATGGTGCTGTAGCCCCCCACTCCATGACAGTCCGTATCTTTCACGAGCACTGTATCAAGCCCCTCGATTCTCCGGACAACCTCTTTAATTTCCAGGGGATGGCCAACTCTGCGTTTATTTCTTCGAAAGGCCCATACCCGTTCGAGGAATTTCCCCCCAAACAGTTCGATCGTGCTGGCGTACTGTGTTTGTTTTTGACCAAATCCTGCCAATGGAAGCTTTTCGATTTCCTCCCTGAGATTTTCCGGCTGGTCCAGTTCGGCTTTTTTTAGCCGTTCAATCAACGGGCCATCGTAGATGAAAATGTGCTCCTTCATCTCAAAACAGGCTTTCCTGAAGGAATGTTTTGGTTGGCGCAGCTTCTGGTGCCGGCTTTTTAATCATCTTTTCGCATTTTTGTTTTGTTTCTTCAGGCACGGTTTTGCTTACCGTCACTTTTGCTTTTACTTTCGGATCCCCATCCACCTCGATGCTGTCTTCGTCGAAGTAATGGACCGCCAAACCGAAGACCTCGTCATTCTCCAACATGGCGCAATTCCCGGTTTGTCTTTGTCTCGCCACGCCGGAAATATAATCAAAACATTTCATGAGCGTTTTGTTTTCCTTCAGAACTACCTGGATGAACGCCGGTTCTTTTTCGCAATGCTCGATTAAGTGATTAGCAATGATCTGCAATGTCCCGTTTGTTGTTTTCAGTTTCTCTCTGACTTGTTCCATTTTTTCCCCTCTTTCTGTGAAGCTTGCGTTCATTTATCTTGATTTCACGAAAGCTTCGATGACCGGGTTCTCGTATCCGAACGTCAACCGGTACTGGTTATTCCTCGAGGCCTTTTCTTCGACTTTCCGGATTTTGTCCCACATGTTTCCGGCAATCAGCTTCTGCTGCTTGATCCACCTGGTATACTCCTCGGCTGTCGGGATCCCGCTCCCCATGGCGATGTCCGTGATGATCACATCGTCAATGCCTGCGACCATCTGGACCACATGCGAGTCGAATGTGATTTGCCGGCGCGCCTTGGTGTTGTGGAAATTTTTGGTTTTCTGATCAAACGGGTAAAAATATTCTCCGTCAGAATCTCTGAGGGTTAATGCAATGTCCTTGTTGTGGATCAGCCCTTCATGGGCCTTAAACAAATCGAACAATCGCCATTGCCGAGTGTTCAGCTCATTTTTTCGTTCCAGGATCTGAATCGGCTTTGGGCGCACAGGTTGGGTTGGTTGAACATAATCGTGACCGGTCATTTCCCGGTATGCATCTGCTTTCATTTTTTCTCCTTCTTTTTTGTTTTTAGAATGGAAGATCGTCATCTGAAATGGTTTTGATCTTCTCTTGATTGAATATTTTGTCCGGATTGGCTCCCGGATTATCCTTCATGTACTGGTTTCTCGCCTGTTTGTCCAGCTCCTGGATCATGGGGTCTTCCGGCACCTCTTGCTCTTTATCATCGTTCTTGTTCGATGCTGCGGCCGTACTAAGGAACTCTATCTTCTCGGCGGTCGTCTTTTCTCCGACGTGGCGCATCTTTTGGGCATCGATGTAGTCGTACGCCGTAGTCTCACCCATGACGATTACCTCACCACCTTTTTTCATGAATTTGACCAGGTTTTCAGCAATGGTCTTCCAGGCGGTGCAGTGTAGGAATTGTCTGTCTTTTGACCCGTTTTTCTTGACAGCCAACACAAAATCACATTTTTTGGTTCCCCCGACTTCTGTCAGTTCCGGGTCATAAACCAACCGACCGGATAGCATTACCAGGTTCATCCTCGCACACTTTCTAGCAAATAAGGGTTGCTATGGATGTCTCCTATCACTTCTATCCAATCGCTTGAAACATTATCAAAGCTCAGAGTCATACCAATATTCGTAAGGATGAACATCGCCGTTTTCTCATCCCACGCCACTTCGTAATAGTCATCGTCTACATCGGTTACGTCTCCTTCAAAAATCTCGACCTTGTTAGCATCTTCATGCCCTATTGATTGGCCAACAGTTTCAGGGTCAACTTGATGAACACAACCGTCATGGTCAACAATTGCCGCAAACGGAGTTTTGTTATCAATGCTTATTTGACCGTTTAGCCTACCTTCGCCCGTTAATGCGATTACGTTTGTGATCAGACTTCCAATCGCCCATTTCCCGTTGTCAATTCGTTTTCCTCGGTACGGCCGTTGTCTCATTTTTTTACCTCCAGTTCTTCAGTCAGTCCTGCCTCTATCAAATCCTTGATTCGTCTTGTCTTGGCCCGGATCTCACGGGTGATCATCGAAATGGTCACATGAAGTCCTCTTTCATCCTCCCGAGTTGCTATTTTCAAGAAAGATGGATAAATCCGGAATCCATATTTTTCTAGATCATAAAAATTGACGTTGTCTTTTAGCTTTAATCCGGATGATCTCATGTCCCCTCCACCTCCTTCTTCTCTGGGTAAAGTTCTGAGTCAAGTTTCGTGTTGTCAAACCACGATATTGGCAACCCATATTTCGTAGCAACTAGCGCTTTCGCAATATCTTCGATGGCTTGATGGTAATGCAGTTCAAAAATATAATCTTTCGGGGATCCGTCACCATCTGGGTATAAAATCTTTGCATGCAGCAGCTCGTGCACCACGGATAGTTCATCAGGACACTTCACAATGCACGTCTCCCAATTTGGATCAACTGGCCGACGAATGGTGATTTTGCCGGATTTATGGACAGGTGAAAAATTGTTCTGCGCCATGTTACATTCGTCTAGATGGTCTCCCATTACAGGGTAAAATATCCAATCTGACAAATTTAACTGAGCTTGCCACTCCTTCAGACAAGCGTTCATTTCCGGGACGTTTTTAAAGCGGTTGATCGGTTCTCTTTGTTTTTTCATTCTTCAGCTCTTGCCTCCGCTTCCTTGCACTCGATCACCACAGCTTCGCATCCACTGTGGTTCCTGATTTCACTCGCAAGCTTGTGCGCTCGGTTGTGTCCGAACTTCATGGCTGTTTTTTGCTGGGGCGAGAGAAACAGCTTTCGCTCCCCGAAGCATACTGCACCTTTTTCCGGACGATTCGTCACGAATAGCTCGTGCTTGGAAAATTGTTTGTCCATGTAGGTTACTTTCACGATGTAATCGTTTGTTCGTTTGTTCATTTTATCGGCACCTCCTCGTCTGTGTTGAACATTCGCTCAATCTCTTTTCTTTCTTCAGGAGTAAGAGATTTTGGGCTTGGAGATTCTGGGGTTTTGGTTCTTTGGGCAAAGTCCTTTTCGTACTTTTCGTACCAGTCTGGAAGCGGGAAGACCCTTTTCCCGTTAGGCTTCGGGCTCCCAGCAATGATCGCTTCGTCTTCCCATCGCTTCTGGTTCAGCCATGTAGTCGGATGCGGAATGAATTGTTTGTTTTGCCATTGTTCCGTCTTCTTGAACTTTTCCAATGCTTCTAGAATCCGGGTTTGAAGTTCATCGCTCGGTTTGTTCTTTGAATACCATTGTTTCGTTTTTTCTTTGGACTCTTTTCTTGGGTAGTTTCCCCAGAAAACCCGGAACTGATCCAAAGGGTCGGGAAGTATACTCTCTATATCTTTATCTTTATCTTCTTCTTTATCTATTGCGTTACGTTGCGTTACACTGTAACGGTCTGTAACGTTACCGAGTAGTTTTTCCCTGTGTTTTGCAACCCTAAGTCTAGTTTGCTCCCGGATTTTGTCCATTGCCTCAACGTTTTGGTACTTTTCCCAATTTGAAACCATTAACAGCTCATCAAAAGTGTCAAGCATTTCATAGTTTTTAAACACCGCAAGCGCAAGCCGAACGATTTTTACATCTTCGTCGAACTCGGTTGCCATCATTTCTTCACTGAAGGGGATGTCCTTTGTAAAGTAGATCCTTCCGCCGTCGTTCGTTTCAGCTGCCAAACAGAGAATGTGCAACCAAATTATGATGATGCTTTTACCTTCCGGCATTTTGATGATCTGTTTTATCTTTCGATTGTTGAATAGATCTGTTGACAATTTGATCCACTTAAGGCTCATACGGTCTCCCTCCTCTTTACTCTGCGCAGATCTCAACCGGCTTACCGGTTAATTCCATGATGCCCTTTTTCATTTCTTCAGCATTGGAATTTCGATTGCTCAGATGCAATAGGTAAATTTTTTTGGTTTTCTCGAGGTCGAGCTTCTTCAGGAAATTTTTCACGTTTTCAAACTCCATGTGACTGGACAGTAGTCGCTTGCTTGCTGCCACCGTCACCAATTCTCTCCGCAAATTTTTCTCCAGCAGCTCGAGCTGGTAATTGCATTCGATCATGATGTAATCGAATTTGTCTGAAAATTGTTGACTGATGTAAAATGTATCAGTCGCGAAAAACAAGGTTTCCTCCGTGACGGTTGAATAAATCAGAAAACCGACCGGATCCGCTGCATCGTGTTTCGTCTGAAAGGCCAGAACCTTAAACGATTTGATTGTGATCAATCGTCCAGGAATCAGCGGGTTCCCGCGATATTTGAATGCTCCAAGATCTAGGACTGCAATTGTCCCTGGGGATGCATAAATGTCGCAATAGGGGGCGATGTCCTTCACGTACTTGCAGTGATCCTTGTGATCATGGCTAATCAAGCAGCCATCCAGACATGTCAGGGGGATCTCGTCCCTAACCCGGTCAATTGGGATCCCGCACTCAACCATCAGCCGGGAACTGCCATCAGAAATTAGATAGCAGTTCCCTTTGGATGACGAGGCTAATGATTTAATCTCCACAGCTAGAAGCCTCTGGTTGATGCTTTAGGCTTCGGTGCCGGTGCTTCCACAGGTATGGACACTGGTTCCGGTTTGGCTTCATTCACGATTGCGGGTCCAGAATTCTCAGGCGCATCTTCGGCTTCTAAGGTTTTTTTCTTTTCCGGAGAGAGAATGCCGATGACCGGGCCTTGGTTGGCTTGTTTACCAACCTCAAGCTTGGCTTTTTCTTCGGCAGCCGAAATCACCTCGGCCTCAAAATCGAAATGTCGGTGGTCATTTAACATCAATGTTTCCGCCAGGAGATCATCGTCATTGCTGGTATTAATGATCATCTTGGTTAACCGGTGGATGACCGTTTTTTTGCAGAATTCCCCAGCGAAATTCTCATGATCGACTTGTCTCCTTGATGGTTCAATTAGCTTCTGGGCGTTCCAAGCTTCCTTGATTTCCGCCATCGTCATGACCGCGCTTCGATTGATTCCGCGAACCTTAACCGTTGCGTAAACTCCTGTGATGGTTCCCTTCAGTTTGTTTTCCCATGAGGTTTCATGGACGACCACGAGTTCTTCTTTCAATTCGTTATGTCCAAGTTCGACCTTGTCTCCCTCGTAGATCAATGTCGCAATGGGCTCGTTTTCGACTTCTTTCAGCCGCTTTACGACCGCACATTTTCCAAAATAGGATGCCATAAAGTTCAGTTCATTGCCATAGACTATGAAATAGCCTTGGTCTTTGTTGACGTTTAGCCCCATTATGGTCATGTCAAGAAGTGAGTAAAATATTGAATCCTTCGTGCATACTGTCAAAGCTGGAGCTCGGTTTTTATCGACTGTTGCCAAAATTCTCAGCCAAGCCACGGCAAGGGCGTTTCCGACCGAATAGTTCGCGGGGAGATTTAGTCTCCCTTCTTTGCTCAGAACGACCACGCGGTTCATCACGCTGTCACTCAGATTTTTCTCAAATTCGATTAAATGTTGTTCTTTTTTTGGCGGCTCTTTTGGAGTCGGAGTTTCCACTTTTGCGTTCATTTGCTACCTCCTTCAATGATTGCTTCCCCATCGTTTGAATACATGTGGATCGAACCGAATGTTGGTTCATACTCCACTACCAGCTCTGGATCCCTAGTGACGTACAGTTTGATGATCTGGCTCGGGACGTCCAGGTATTCGTTAACCGATTCCGCATTGTCCACCCAAATCGGTGCCTGGATCCCGTAGATCCGCTGCAGCGTTTTGATGATGTCAAGTCCCGCATTGACCCGAGCGGCATTGTTGGCGCTTGAGAACGGGACTCCGTCGATCGTTGCTTCGCATGTCTCCACCACTCCGCCGTTGATGTTGGTGCTGAAGAGTCGGAATTTGATTTTGGTAAAATGGGAGTTGATCTCACGTTGCAGGGTTTTTGCTTTGTGCGTGATGAATTTCCCACAAAGCCTCTCAAGAGCTTTTTTGTTCTCAAATTCAATGTTGGTCTTTTCGAGTTCTGATTTTGTGGTTGCGATTCGGCTGAGGTTTTGATTCCGAAGCCGCCATTCAGCTTGTAGGTCGTTTAACCGGCTTATTTCCGCATTAAGCCAATTGAGTTCGTCATCATGTCTTTCGGCTGGCCGGATTTTGGATTCCATTTTTTCCAAAGCGGTTTCCATGATCGTGATCCTGTCCGAAATCGATTTGATTTTCTCATCGGCTTTTGCGGTATCGGCTGTGACTTTTTCGTTGTCAAAATCTCGAATGTGCGTTTGAAGATCGGCTACATTGGCATTAGCTTTTTCCAAATTGGCCTTTACGGTTTCCAACGATGCCTGGAACTTTTTGACCGCTTCCTCGTACATGGCAATGTTCGTGTTGGTGTTTCGCCCATCCTCGTTGATCCGCGCCAACGTGCTGGCTTTTTCCAGTTGGAACTTTTTCTCAAGCTCGTCGAGCTTGGCTTGTGGGAGATCCTGACCGCAATAGCTGCATTTGACAGCGCTGAATTCCTTGGCTTCTTCAGCATCATATTGCCGGATCAGTTCGTCCTTCTTCTCCTTTTCACTTTTGATTGTCGCTAGTCCGCGATCGATTCTGACCTCAAGATTGGTTTTCGATTCCTCCAGCTCGCTGACCTGTTGGCTGGCTTTTCGGACTTCGGCAATGACCTTCTGCTGTGCCACCCGAAGATCCGCTTGGGCTTGGTCCAGGATCTCGTCCTTCTCGGACTGGGCTTTTCTTAAAGTGGCTTTCATGTCTTGGATGGCCACCCGCATCTCGTCAATCTTTGGATCCACACCATTCCCGGCGATCAAGCCGTCGATTTCGCGTTGGCGAGCATGGCATTTGTTGAGTTCTTTTGTGGTCTCCATTTCGGAATAATCATCCGGTACCTTGTAAGTGGTTCCTTTTAGAACCTCAATCGTTTTGGCCAAGTTGCTCGATTGAGCGGTGAGGTTGGTTTTGTCCCGCAACGTCTGATTCAACAAATCCGGGATTGCGATTCCGTTTATGACGTAAGTCGTTAATCCGGCAAATTCCGGATTTTTAACTACGACATCCAAATCCTTGACACTCTGTGCCAGCGTGAAAAGGATTTCCCGTTGCTTTGTCCATGGCATCGCGTTGAAATAACTCGAGGATGTTAACATTTTGAAAGTTTCTTCCTTCACGAGAGCATCTACTGCGGCTTTGAACTCGTTTGCCTTTTTCTGGATTCCGTCAATGTACGGCACAGTGTCGTTGCCCTTAAACACTGACGGCCCGTCCCCTCGGTTGACCTCGTAGCTTTCGACTACTGTCCGCTTGAACGATCTTGTTTTTCCGTCTACTAGGAGCGTTAATTCCACAGCTGTGACCAGGTTGTGAATCTCGTTTCCTTCATTGTCCAATGGTTTCCATGAGAATTTGGTTGCTCCGGCGCTGTCCTTCTCGAACAAGCACCACATGAACGCATCCATCAAAGTGGTTTTTCCGGTTTCATTGTCGCCTTTGATTGTCACATTGGCGCCATCGAACGGATACACCACTGGGTCAAGAATTTTTTTGAAATTCTGAATTGTCAGTTTTTGGATTCTAATATCCATCGTGTTGTACCTCTTCTTCCTTTTCTTCGATTTCTAAATCCTGAATACATTTTTCCATCTCGCTCAGAACCGTTTGTTTTGAGCCAATTCCATCGCATCGCAGCAACCTAACCCACCGCTTCACCATCGATGCTTCCACGAAATACTCGCCCAGGCACATGCAGCACGGCTGTTTTTCTAGCTGCTTTGCATCCTCGTGCCGATCGCACCGTCCTATGACCTGGTGATCAAATGGGCTGATGCACAATTTAACCGCTTTACCGTCCAATATTCTCCCTCCTTTCGTTTTTTTGTGAGCCTGAAATTTGCCCTACAATCGTTTTAAAGCCCGTTCGAGTAATCCATCCTAAAAAACTTAAAAATTGATTGTAAGCCGATTATTTCGGTTTAATAGGCGTTTTTTCCGAGTTCTTCGGACTACTGGCCTAAAAAATAAGTCACCGGTACTTTCAGCACCGTGCAAATTTTTTGCAGGTTGTCGATTGACATTTTTACTCGGCCGTTCAAAAGGTCGTTAATCGTTTTGTTTGGGATCTGGGTTTCTTTGGCCAGATAGTTTTGTTTTAACCCATTAGTGGCTAAAAACTCCTTGATCCGTTTCCCGGCTAATTTGGAATTTACATAATTGTTCATTTTCTTTCCTCCTAAAACAGGCGAGCCTTCCCGATAAAAATGCCCCATCTGAGCTTTCGCTCTTTCCTTAACTCTCTGATTGTCATCGACGGTAGTTCCGGATCCTGATAGCTCCGGATTGTGTTGATTTCACGAATCAGGCGATCGCGGATTTTAATTCGTTTTCTCATTTTTTGCCTCCAGATAGTCCATCATCTCTCGGATCAGAACGCTTTTTTCGGCAAGTGTCTTTTTCGGATAGTTTTCGATGACGTAGTCATACATCCAGCTCCATGCCATGCTGTGGCGAACAACCTTGGCAAACATGGTCACGTTCAGTTTTTCGACAAATTGCTTGTCTTTCTCGTTCATTTTCCTATTTCCTCCGTCCTGTTGAATAACCAATCGAGAGCTTTGTCGCGGGTATTGAATTCTCGGTGCTCTGTCCGTTTTCCGTATGCTCTGTTGTCGCATGCAATCCAAACGTTGTGACAAAACGAATTCCCGATCCTGAGAGCGACAAAGGCGCCCTTGGGTCGTTTCGTTTTTATGATCCTCTTAAGGTCCAGTTCGGAAACCAGCGTGTAATCCTCTTTTTGACGTTCTTTTTTCAAGCTTACTGTTTCCATCAGTCCTGATCTCCAACTCTCAAAATGGTGTAAACCTCCTGGTACAGGGTATGGTACTCATAGACCCGGACCTCCAGGGGTGCGTTCTCCAAGACTTTCCTGTTCAACACGCCAATCAGTTTTAATGGCATTTCGACAGTTGCCTCCAAATGTTGAACATCTTCTTCAATCGCTTTCAATGCTTCATCTTTGGTTTTAAATTCCAACGTTTTTTGAATTGTAATGTAACCATTTCTAAACACTCTAAATCTCGCCATAATTCCTCCTTCTTTCGGTTTGACACCGGAAATTTTCCCCCATTGATTTTTTAAATTTTCATGATATACTGATTTTGTTCCCGAACAATTTTTCGGGGGCGAGATCATACTATCACATATTTTCGGATTGTCAAGCCATTTATTACTATTTTTCGGATTATTATTGCAATTCCCGTAAATATGTTATAATAAATCTATCTTTTCAGTAAATATGGAGGCGATCCACGTGTTGGCAAAAAAATTAAAACTATGCAGAGAAAAATTAAGGATGTCACAAATTGATGCGGCAGCTTCGCTTCACTTAGGGGCGAAGACCCTTTCGGACTATGAACGGGGTGTTAGCGAGCCGAATGTAGAAATATTGAAAGGTCTCTCAAAGCTGTACGATGTCTCTCTTGATTATTTGCTTGACAGCGATTATCAGGACCGACTTTTGGATCCCGTTTTCACGGATCTTTTTGATCAACTCAGATCGCTCCCTTTGGAGGATTTGGAAACCATTCAGATTATTACGAAAAGCCTTGTAATTAAGAACAAAGATGCTGCATCGAAGCTCGCGAAAAAAGCGGAATAGTTTACGGCATCATCGCCGAAATCGGGTGCAGCAACTTTATCGATGAACGGTGGCGTATGGGAGGATAGGTCGATAAAGCAGAAGAATTGGTCGGTGCTTCGGTTATCTCATCAGTTTTTGGCGATGTAATCATAGATTACCACCAGAGATTGGAGGGGATATCTTGGGTGATTTTGACAAGGCGATGCATGATTTGCAGGATCATTTGGTCCGGGTTGCAAACATTGTCGCTGTTCTGGAAGGCCAACAAGAAAAAATATCTGAGTTGGAAAACAAAAAGCGTCTCCAGACCGGAGGCGCGCTTTTAAATTATGATTTTGAGCGAGTCAGTGACTCATACTTTAGGCTTACAGTCGCTCCTGAAGGTGGGGATTCGGCAAACCCAACTACTGAAAGAAGCGGTGATGAATTTATGGACAAGCTCGAAAGACCCGTCACTAGATCTGACGGGCGCGTAATGGTGCGTTTTGCTTTTAATGGAAAGGCCCGCGCCGGCTATGGATACGGAAAAACCGACGAGCTGGCCATTGCGGATGCGCGAAGAAAATTGCGAAAAATGAAAGAGGCGTACAAGGCCCAGGGACCGTTACAGGTGGCAGACGAGAAAAGCGGTGATTTGAGCTCACGATCAACGCTGCATGCCTGGTTTTGGCATTGGATGGAAACATTCCGGAAAAAGAAATTGAAAGGGTCAACCTACAAGTTAGTGGCCGAAAATTATCGGCGATGGGTTGAAGATGATCCGATCGATAAAATGGCGGTCGGGAAAATCGAAGCCGAACATTGTCAGGCGGTTTTAGACAAGATCCCATTCTTCAACCCTCGGGAAAAGGTCTTTTTCGTCCTGGGGCAGTTGTTTCGGTTCCTGTTTGAAAAAGGAAAAACGAAACATTACATCCTGGCGGATGTTGTGCTCCCGAAACGAAACGGGCACGACGAACCCGAAGATCAGGAAAAAGAGCCTCAGTACTTGCTGTACGAGAACGAGAAACTTCTATTTGAACGGATCAAAGAAGCAAAATGTTGCGATGCCGCCATGGGGATTCTTTACTCCGGTCTTCGAGATGGCGAGGCCATGGGGCTCATGTCAAAGGATGTTTCCCTTAATCTGGGAAAAATCCGGGTAACACAACAGTGGAACTCGACAGTGAAAAGTGTGACAAGTCCGAAATCGGTCTCCGGATATCGGGACATCCCGATGTTGGATGAGTTTCGTGAGATAGCGGAACGGAGGTTGAAGAACCTGGATGAATTGGGCGAGAGTGGATTTTTCTTTGGTGCCGTCAGACGGCTCACGCAGAATTTATGTTCTTACTCGAAAATTCTGGGGTTCCGATGCACTCCCCATCTGCTCAGACACACGTTCGCATCCCGTTGTTATGCTGCCGGGATCTCTCAAAAACAGATCCAGGAATGGCTGGGGCATGCGAGCTTGAGCATGACGGATGCCTATACCCACGCCCTTCCGACCAGCGAAAACGAAATTATTGACAAAATGCACGCCTTTTTTGTCCGGGAAAATTATCTCAGACAATAACAGTTTAATCATTTGACACCAGATTTGACACCAAAAAGTTTTTGAAAAACAAAAAACCGGGAAATTCAAACCCACAAAAGTAAGAAATTTCCCGGTTTCTATGCGGTTTTTTCGCCCAAATCATTATAAAGTGGGACAAGAAGACCGTTTTATGAAGTTTTTTATTTTGGTGGAATAGAGGGGAGTCGAACCCCTGTCCAAACTGCCATCCATGACCGCTTCTACATGCTTATTTCATTGTTTTATTTCATTCATCGATAGACAACAAACAAACTACCAACAAACTAACCCTTTTTTCTCGAACCGCGGGCCAGAGTACTCCCAGCGATTCATCCCTTAATTAATGAGCCCGTTTATAAAACTTAAGGGGGATTTCACAACGAGCAAGCTACTTATTTAATTAGGCAGCAAAAGATAAATTTTGTTTTGCGGTTAATTCAAACCTCGGCGTTTTTACATGCGCAACCATGGCATGCTACAATCACTTCAAACAGCCTGTCGAAACCATGACTATCCCAAATGAGCGAAGAAAATCCGAAGCAGACCTTCTTCTTAAAAAAATAACGTTCCAATAATGAAATACACGGCTTTAAATACGGTAAGTGCCAGCGCCACATAAGCCATTCCCACTCCGACGTTTCTGGTTGGTTCCAGTTTGACTTTGGCCGGTTTTTTGGAAAACAGCATCGTGAGCCCGATCAGGACGAGATCCAGCACGAAGTACAGGACCACGAACCCCGGGTACAAGAAGAAAAATATCATTCCGAATACGGACAGGATCCCGAAAATGAAGGTCAGGACCGGATTGTCGATCAAAATCGACTTGTTCTTTTCTGAGACTACGGGGTCGGCTTTCTCGGAGATAATCTTGGTTATTAATTCATCTTCCTTAAAATTGAACCCGCATTCGTCGCAGACGGCCGCCCCGTCCGGGAGTTCCTTGCCACAACGCAAGCATTTCATATTACCACCGTGATTTGTTGGCTTTCGCAATTTCTTGGCGCACGGCTTCTTGCCTTAAGTCTTCGCGTTTATCGTAATTCTTTTTGCCTTTGCAGACAGCTATTTCGAGTTTCGCAAGACCGTCCTCCAAGTATAATGAAAGCGGAATGATCGTCAGCCCATCTTGGGCCGATTTTCCGGATAGTTTGAGTATTTCGTTTTTATGAACCAGGAGTTTTCGTTTTCGGGTTTCCAAATGATTGAAAATGTTCCCCTGCTCATACTTTGAGATGTGCATGTTGATGACGAACAGTTCTTCGCCTTCGACTCGGCAGTAAGCGTCCTGAATGGATACTTTCCCCAGCCGGATGGATTTTATTTCTGTGCCCGTCAAAACAATTCCGCACTCGTACTTATCGAGGATAAAGTACTCATGAGCGGCCTTTTTGTTTCGGGCGATGATAGATGTTTTTTCCACTTGCTTTCACCCTGACTTCATTATACACTATTTTGAAATCTATTTCACGTTTAATCTTGCTCGCATCGAGGACTTCAATCAGGACTTTGTCCCCGAGTCTTAAGGTGTGGCCGTCGCTTCCCACCAAGCTGACCGTTTTTTGATCATACACATATCGGCCCTTCATGTTCTTGGTGTGGACCAGACCTTCGACGGTGTTGGGAAGGCTGACGAAGACTCCGAATTTGGTGACTGAGGAGATGATCCCCTCATACCTTTGACCGATGAAGTTCTCCATGTATTCGGCTTTCTTCATGTCATCGACCTGATACTCGCATTCGATCGAATCCCGTTCCCGTTTGGAAGTCTGAAGCGCGATCCCATGGATCTTTTCGGTCAAACCGTAAAACTCGGAGGAATTGATCTGATGCAAAAACAGGTATTTTCGAAGCAGCCGATGGACCAATAAGTCCGGATAACGGCGGATCGGGGAAGTGAAATGCGTATAGCAGGAACTTGCCAAACCATAGTGGCCGATGTTTTCTTCGCTGTAAACGGCTTTGGCCATCGAACGAAGCAGGAAAGTTCGCAAAAACGCATCTTCTTCTTTGACTCCCGCCAAGAAATCCTGCAGCTGTTTGGAATTGACTTTCTTCCGAAAAACCGAATAGCCCAGATTCTTGCATAAGGCTTTGAAATCGTCAAGTTTGACGATGTTCGGTTCTTCATGGACTCGGTAAATGAACGGCAGGTCCAAATTGAAGATGGTTGTGGCCACGGTCTCGTTGGCGATCAGCATCAGTTCTTCAATGATCCGTTCGGAGATTCCCCGAACATCCAGGTGGATTTCCGTCGGTTTGCCTTCTTCATTGACGATGATCTTGCCTTCATCAATGTCGAAATCCAGAGCGCCGCGTCCCCGGCGCATATTGTTAAGAATTGAGCGCAACTCGTTCATCAACATTACGTCGGCGCGGATGCTTTGGTATTTTTCCAAAAGTTCCGGTTTTCCCGCCAACATCCCGTTAACGTTATTGTAAGTCATCCGGTATTTGGTCTTAATGACCGTCGGAAATATGCTGCTGTCAATGACTTTACCGCTGGGGTCGATCATCATCTCGCAGGCCAGAGCCAATTTGTTTTGGTCCGGGTTCAGCGAGCATAGATCATTGGAAAGCCTGGTCGGCAGCATTGGGATAACCCGGTTGACCAAATAGACGCTGGTTCCGCGGAACAAGGCTTCGTCATCCAAAGAGCTTCCTTCGGTCACATAATGGCTGACATCCGCGATGTACACGCCCAGAAAATAGTTTCCGTCTTTGGTTTTTTTGATGGCCACGGCATCATCCAGGTCTTTGGCGTCATCGCCGTCAATGGTGATGATGTTTTGAAGACTCGGCTTCTTTCGCTTTTGGACTTCCCCGGAAATATCCGGATCGATCCGGTTAACAAAATCAGTGGTTTCTTTTTTAAATTCGCTTGGGAAATCAAAACTGCTGGCGATAGTGAGAATGTCGATGCCAATGTCGTTTTTGAAACCGATCCGCTCGACGATCTTCGCCCTCATCGGATCCGACTCATAATCGGTGATCTCTACCCGGACAATGTCGCCTTCAGAGCAAAGGTCCATGATCCCGCCCGCGATGATGTCCACGGTTTGGATCTGATAATGGTTCGGTTCAATGAAGAACCCGCCCTTATTGACTTTCAGTTCGCCAACAAAATTCTTCAGATTCCTCTTAAGGATTTTTAAGACTTTGGCTTCCTGTTTGAAGTCGCTGTAATTCGAACTTTTCGCTTCCTGGGTTTGAAACAGGACTTCATCCTTATCAATGGCACCATGAAAAGACTGCTTCGGGACATAGAGATCATTTTCAAACTCATCGCTGGAAACAAACCCGAATTCGGCGCTGCGGATGCTCATCATTCCTTTGTAAGTGTTGACATCCTTGGGGCGAAGATAACGGTCCTTTTTGCGACTGAGGAATATCTCGTATTCGTCAAGCAGTTCGATCAAAAGCCGTTTTAATTCCGGCTCTTGGTCTTCTTCCAAATTAAGTTCCTGTGACAATTGCGCAAAAGTCATCGGTTGATAATTGGGAGAATGGAATATTTCTAATAAATTTTCTTTCATGGTACTTCCTTTTCATTTATTTCCAAAGTATAAAAAAGGCCTGTAACCAGGCCTATTTCTATAATTTCTATAATCGGTCAACAAAGAACGCGGAAAGAATGGCTAAAACAAAGAAAGCGACGGACAAACCACCAGTGATGTAGTTGATCCAAACTTCGATTCCTCGTTGTTTTTTATTGGCGAACAATTCCGATTTCTCTCCCGAGAAAGCTTGGCTCGCGTCTTCTTTCGAATCCTGTAAGACGATAATAGTAATTAATAAGCATGATACAATCAATAGTAATATATCAACGGCACTCATAAGTTCCTCCTGTGATGGGTCAATCTTAAATAAGTATGCTACCTTGGTTTCTTACCAGCGTTATTATTATAACATAATCCCCAATCAATTGCAAACCCTTTTTTCACAATTCTTCCTTGATTTTTTAAAAACGGTCTGTTCGAAAACTGACCGTTTCTTGTTCATATCAAGGCTATTTTAATGACATCATCGATGGTTTCGACGGGAACGATTTCCAGAGCATTTCGAACGCCTTCCGGAATTTCATCCATGTCGCGCATGTTCTCTTTCGGAACCAGGATCTTCACCAAGCCGCTGCGATGAGCCGCAATGGCTTTTTCGCGCAAGCCCCCGATCGGAAGCAATCTTCCGGTCAGAGTCACTTCGCCGGTCATGCCGATGTCATGGTGGACATAACGGTGCGAAAACGCGGAAATGATGCCCGCGGCGATGGTTACGCCGGCCGACGGCCCGTCTTTCGGGACTGCTCCCTCCGGAACGTGGATGTGAATGTCATTTTGATTCAATAATTCAATGTCAATGTTAAACTTCGCGGCGTTGCTCTTTACATAACTGAGAGCGGCTTGGGCGGACTCTTTCATGACGTCTCCCAATTTCCCGGTCAGCATGAATTTACCGCTGCCTTTGTAATAGGTTACTTCCACCGGAAGCGTATCGCCTCCGAATTGGGTATAAGCCAAGCCGACGACGACCCCGATTTGGTCCATTCCGTCCACTTTGTTGAACTCGTATTTCGGTTTTCCGAGCCAAGTCGTAAGGTTGTCTTTGGTAATGGTCACTTTTTCTACATGATCCATGAGAATGGTTTTGATGGCCCGGCGGATCAGCGTTCCCAGATTCCGTTCCAATTCCCGGACTCCGGCTTCTTTGGTATACAAACGAATGACATCCCAAAGGGCATCGTCTTGCAGTTCAAAATCAATTTTGGATAAGCCGTGAAGATCCAACTGTTTCGTGAGCAAATGGCGTTTTGCGATCTCAAACTTCTCGAATTCCGTGTAGCTGCTCAGCTGAACGATCTCCAACCGGTCGCGCAAGGTCTCGGGAATGTTTTCCAAATAGTTGGCGGTGGTGATGAAGAACACTTTCGAAAGATCGTAAGGTTCTTCGAGATAGTGGTCGCTGAAGAATTTGTTTTGTTCGCTGTCAAGCACTTCCAGAAGCGCGCTGGCCGGATCGCCTTTGTAATCGCTGGAAAGTTTGTCGATCTCGTCAAGCAGAAATACCGGATTGATGACTCCGGCCCGTTTCATCCCCGTCAGTATCCTTCCCGGTAAAGCCCCAAGATAGGTCCGGCGATGGCCGCGGATCTCGGATTCGTCTTTGACGCCCCCGAGCGATTGTTTGATGAACGGTTTATTCAGACTGGCTGCAATCGAACGGGCCAGGGAAGTTTTTCCGACTCCCGGAGGTCCGACCAAACACAGGATGGCCTGCGGGTTCTTCTGGGTCATGATGCGCACGGCCAAATATTCCAGAATTCTTTCTTTAACATTTTCGAGTCCGTAATGATCGCTGTCAAGCTGGGCTTTGGCCTTTTGAATGTCGGTATTTTCTTTGGTTTCTTTCGACCAAGGCAGTGCGATCATGAAATCCAAATAGGTGCGGATGATCCCGCTTTCGCCGGTCGAATTGCCAAGCGAGCTGTAACGGCTCAATTCGGTCAGGGCTTTCTCCTCGATGGACGAAGGCATTCCGCCGCCAGGATCTTCTTTTTCAAATCTTCGATCTCGGTTTCCTGTTTGACTTTGTCTCCGAGTTCGTCCTGAATGACTTTCATTTTTTCGCGAAGATAGTATTCCTTCTGGCTTTCGCTGATCGACTTTTTGACTTCGTTCTCGATCTCGGTCTCCAAATTGCGAATGTATTTTTCGCGTTTGATGTCCTCAAGCATGAAACGGAGCCGGTCCCCAACATTCGGGGTATTAAGGTATTTTAATTTAGTATTCAAATCGAAGGGCAGGCTGTAGGCCAGAACGTCGGTCAGTTTGTCCGCGGTCACGCCCTGAGCCACGATGTTGGCCAGTTCGGAGTTGCCGTCAAAGATCCGGACCGCATCGGTCTGGAGTTCTTCGATCAGCAAGCGGACATAAGCCAGTTCCTTGTCTAGGTCGTCGTTGACCATCGGAACGGTGACGACGTTGGCGGTCCAGTAAGGGTCAGTCTCGGTGATGTCGAGCAGATTGCAGCGCACGATCCCGAGCAGTTTGACTTTGTGAAGGCCTTGGCTCTCCATGTCATAGATTATTTTCGCGACGACTCCGGTCTTATGGATGTTGTCGATGGCCGGGACTTCAACGTTATGGTCGATCTGAACAAACAAAACAACGTATTTTTTGCTCTCGGCGGCGGCTTTAAGCGCTAAAATGGCTTCTTTCCGGCCGAGATCCAGACGGATCTCATTGTTTGGCAGCGGTATTTTACCGCGGACGATCAGAACCGGCAACATGGCATTGATCATGGTTTGATTGGAAAACATTGGCTTCACCTCCTTATAGCTGAATGTCCAGAATTCCTTCCTCAAGACAGTATTGCAAAACCCGGGTTTCGAGAACATGACGATTCAGGTAACCCTGATAGTTGTCAACGCGATTCAGATTGTGAAAAAGAATTTTGTCGAACTCGTATTCTTCCCGGATCCGGTCCATGTATTTGATGTCTTGATTTTGGAAATTCAGGTTAATGATCCAAATGATGTATTCTTTGATTATTTCTTTTTTTACTTCTTGGAGATATTCTTCGCGTTCCTTCTTCCGTTTGGGCATGAAATCCGAATCCATGAAGTGGTTGATCACGTACTCGTCGAATTCAATCTCATCATTCTGAAGGATGAATTCGGAGAGAAAGTTAAGCAGCAGCACGACGGTCGTGGAAAAAGTAAAGATGTCCTTGACTTTCTTTTTAAAAGCAGCAACGGTTTGGGTTCCCAGAAAATTCACTTTCTGGGCCATTTCGTCCGTCAGTTTCGGAAACACTTGGTTTTGGATTTTCTTGATGGCGGCTTTCACCAGAATGCCTTCATCTTCATCCAAGACAATGACGTCTCCAATCATGGCCCCAAGGAATTTATCATACACCTGAGGTAGCGCCTTTTCCATTTCCATTTGTTGGTTTTCCAAATGGTTGATCAGGAAATCATCTTTCACGTAAGAAAGATCGTATTCCACAAAACTGTTCTTGTCCACCTGGTCGGTGTTTTGGTATTCGAACATTTCATGTTGCAACAGCAGCTGTTTGAGAAAATCTTTCGAGATGTTCGCGTCCATCGGGAAGGAAAACAATTCCTTCGGTATCTGGGTTGGGAATTTCATCGATATTCCGGATGGCAGGACGCAAAACTGACAGATGACCACCAAACTTTGATCCGGGGCCAGATCGCTTAAATAACGGTATTTCCGGCCGCCGATCGGAATGACATCCATTTTGGCCAGTTCGGTCTCAATGACTTTGTCTTCCAGCTTATTCATCACCAGATCATTGATCATGGTCTTTTTCTTCTTGAGGTCGCTGTCCGGGATCGAGAAAGTGGTTAGGATCTCGCGATAGATGTCCGTCATCTCTTGGGCCGTGAAAGTGAAATAAGCCTGATGATACTGATCACTCACATAATCTTGGTTAATCTTCAAGTTTTTTCACCCTTAAGCCGTTTTTTGTTTTTTTACGAACTTGGCTTCCCCACCCGAAGTAATGAACTCCTTGGTGATGATGCATTTGGAAAGATCTTTTTCCTCAGGCACTTTATACATTATTTCCAACATGATGTTTTCGATGATGGCTCTTAGCCCTCTGGCTCCGGTTTGTTGTTTGTGAGCCCGAGTGGCAATTTCACGCAAGGCATCTTCTTCAAATTCCAGGCTGACCCCATCCATCTTCAACATCTTCTGATATTGTTTGATAATCGCATTCTTCGGTTCTTTCAGGATCTTGACCAGATCTTCGACTTCCAAAACTTCCAGATAGCCGATGATCGGAAGCCGCCCCACGAGTTCGGGAATGATCCCGAATTTCTGAACGTCTTCCGGAGTCACGTCGCGATACATGTCACGCTCGATTTTCGGAGTGACTGATCCGGCGTTGAACCCGATCGATTTCTTGCCAATCCGGGATTTGACGATCTCGGTGATGCCTTCAAATGATCCGCCGCAGATGAATAAAACATTGGTGGTATCAAAGGCGATGAACTCCTGCTGCGGATGCTTTCTTCCGCCCCCCGGCGGAACATTCGCAATGGTCCCTTCTAATATTTTCAGAAGGGCTTGTTGAACGCCTTCGCCGGAAACATCGCGGGTAATGGACGGGCTGTCCGATTTGCGTCCGATCTTGTCGATCTCATCAATGTAGATGATCCCTCTTTGGGCCAGTTCAACATCGAAATCCGCGGCTTGAAGCAAACGCAGCAAGACGTTTTCAACATCTTCGCCAACATATCCCGCTTCAGTCAGCGTCGTCGCATCGGCGATCGCAAACGGTACTTTCAGAATTTGGGCCAGAGTGCGGGCAAACAAAGTTTTTCCGCTTCCGGTTGCTCCCAAAAGGAGAATGTTGCTCTTTTCGATGTCAATGTCGCTTTTCTCGAACAAATTGTTCTGAACTCGTTTGTAATGGTTGTACACCGCCACGGACAATACTTTTTTGGCGTATTGCTGGCCGATGATGTATTCGCCTAATTTATCGTAGATTTGATGTGGAGTCAGATTAAGGGCAAAATCGGTCTTCTTGGCTTCGGCTTCCGCGGCTTGGGGAAGGATGCTCAACGCAAACATTTCGTGACAAACTTCCACGCATTTATCGCAAATGTAGGCGTTGTCGCCTTCGATGATGTGTCTTTCTTTGCTTTCGGGTATTCCGCAGAACGAACATACGCGAGGTTTTTTAGTGTCTTTTGCCATATTCTCACCTCCATTTTTTGGTTGATTTCAAAATATATATTATTGCTTGATGATCGCTTTTTCTTTAATTAAATCAATGGCCTTCAACAGCAGGAAGTGATAGGAGATTTGATCCTTCGGGTACTGCTTCTTGACGGCGTTAAGATCCTGGCTGTTCATGTCCGCGATCTCTTGGTAGCCTTTTTCGTAATCCGCATCATTCAATTCGATTTTTTCAACTTCGATGATCTTATTTAAAACCAGTTCCTTCAAAACTTCGAATTTCGCCGGTTCAGTGATCATTTCTTTGTATTTTTCCAAAGTGGTTCCCTGATATTTCAACAGCTGATCAAAAGTGATCCCGTAGCCTTTGGCCCGGTCTTCCTCTTGTTTCAACATGTTATCTTTGCGACGCTCGACCAACACATCGGCGATGTTCGCTTTCGCATTGTCACAGACTTTGTGAAGGAGATCATATTCGAATTTGTTGTCGCTGGCTTCTTGTTTTTCTTCCGCCAGTTTCTTGGTAACTTGGGCTTTGTAATCCGAAACGGTCTTTGGCTCGATATCCAAACTCTTGACGAATTCGTCATCAAGTTCCGGAAGAACATTTTTCTTGATCTCATGCAGTTTGACTTTAAAATCAGCCGCTTTGCCTTTCAGGTTCTCGGCTTGGTAATCAGCCGGGAAATTTACTTTCAGAACTTTTTCTTCTTCAGTCTTCATTCCGACCATCTGCTCTTCGAATCCGGGGATGAATTGCTTCGATCCGATCTCCAAAGAATAGTTTTCGGCTTTTCCGCCATCAAATGGCACGCCGTCAACGCTGCCTTCAAAATCGAAGACCGCGGTGTTGCCAATCTGCAAAGTTCCGTTTTCAACCAGCTCCAAATCCGATTTGCTTTGCAAATCCCGACGGATCGCGATTTCAATCTCGGAATCCTTTACTTCGGTTGATTCTTTAACGACTTCAACTCCAAAATATTGTCCCAGTTCAACTTCCGGATAAACCAACACTTCGGCTTTGTACTTCAGGGTTTTTTCTTTGTCTAAAGCTTCGAAATCAATGTCGATCTTCGGTTCGTCGACGACCTGGATGTTTTGTTCGGTGATGGCTTCATAATAGGTTTTTCCAAGGGCGCTGTCCAAAGCGTTTTGATAGATCTGGCCCTCCCCAAACTTGTCTAAAAATAATTTTCGCGGGGCTTTTCCTTTACGGAATCCCTTGATTTCGGCGTTGGCCAGCAATTTGGCCAATTCTTGTTCATAGTATACGTTAAATTCTTCTTTTGTTAATTCGACGGTAATGAGGACTTTGTCCCCGGTTTGTTTTTCTACATTCACATTCATGTGTGTATTCTCCTCTAATTTCTTCTATATTTATTGTTATTTTTTTTATCGTTTATTAATTGTTAAGGTCAAAAATGTTGACCATGGCGGTTTCAAGTTCGTTCATGATTTCTTTCGAATATCCGATCTCGCAAAGGGAATTCAGAAAGTCAAAGTAACGGACTAACAAAAAGTCAGGTTCTTCGCCATCGCCCATGGCCGTTTCCCGGGCTACGCCTTCGGTGAAGATCATCAAAAGCAAGGCCAGCATCGTGTCAAAATCGGTGTCGATCCGCCCCCATAGCGTCGAGTAAGTGGAACTTTCCCGGGAATGGAATTCCATAAATTCATCCCGGTTCAACAACCCGCTTTTTTTAATGAAAGACATGGCCAGAAAAACATCGCGTTTTCCCAAGCTGGCCAAGATTTGGTAGTACATGATTCCCATGCTTTCGCGGTTTTGAGAAAGTAGCCGGCTTCCGATCGAAATGGTTTCCTCAAAAGCCTTCAAGCCAAATCCGGCTTCCATCAGGCTTCGCAGAACTTGGGGTTCGGCGGTAAGGCATCCTGCCATTATTTCTTGCCGCTTGTTCCAGATCTCGGAAAGGTCTTCCGTTTCCAAAAAACTGGTCAGCCGATCATCCAAGACGTCCGGATCATCCGAATGCTTCATGGATGGCTATTCCAATTTCGATTGATCGAAATCTTTCAGGAACTTCCGAAGCGGTTTGGTAACCTCCGCGACGGTGCCGTCCACGAACGGATTCTTAAGACCAATGGCGCCGATCAGGCCCAGGAAGGATTTGCTTCCCCCCAATTTGCATAGTTCATAATAGGCCTTCCAGGCTTTTTCATGATTCTCGTGATCATTGATCCAGAATTGATGGGCGCAGATTTGGGCCAAAGTATAATCGATGTAATAGAAAGCCACTTTAAAGATATGTCCCTGGCGGAACCAATAGGTTCCTTTTTCCAAGAAGGCATTGTCATAAACTTTATATGGCAAGTATTTATCTTCCAAACCTCTCCAGACGGCTTTTCTTTCCGCCGGAGTCAGGTCCGGGTTTTCATACATAACGTGCTGGAATTCGTCAACGGCCACTCCGTAAGGAATGAAAGTGATGCTTTCGGCCAAATGGGAATACAAATATTTGTCAGTGTCCTCTTTAAAGAACTTTTGCATCCACGGCCAAGCAAAGAATTCCATGCTCATCGAATGGATTTCCGCCGATTCCATGGTCGGCCAGAAATAATCAGGAACAGTGAATCCGCGGCAGGAATAAACTTGGAAAGCATGTCCGGCTTCATGAGTCAAAACATCGACGTCACCGGAAGTTCCGTTGAAATTCGCAAAAATGAACGGCGAAGAATAATCCGGAATGTAAGTGGTGTATCCGCCCCCGGCTTTGCCTTGTTTGGCCACTAGATCCAAAAGTTCATGATCAATCATGAAATCGATGAACTCGCCGGTTTCCTTGCTCATTTCATGATACATGGTCTTGGCTTGTTCAACCAGATAATCCCGATCGCCTTTCGGTTTCGGATTTCCGGATTTAAAGTTGAAATTCAAGTCATAACTCTTCAGGTCGGTAATTCCCAAACGTTTGGCTTTTTCTTTAAAGATCTTGGTTGCCACCGGAACCAGTTCGGTTTCAACCTGTTTACGATAATTAGCCACCATTTTGCTATCAAAATCGGTTCTTCCCAACCGGGCATAGCCGACTTCCACGAAGTTTTCAAAACCCAGTTTCTTGGCGATCCGGGTGCGGGCCTTGACTAATTTATCATAAATGCTGTCATATTTTTCTTCATTGGCTTCAAAGAATCCCATGGTGGCTGTTTCCGCTGCTTTTCGGATCGACCGATCCGGAGAGATGCTGTACGGAGCCATTTGGGAAAGATTGAGGATCTTGCCGTCAAATTCGATCTTGGCGCTGGCGGAAAGTTTGTTATATTCGGTGATCAGTTTGTTTTCTTCTTGCAAGTCTTCGATGATCTCCGGTTTGAAGGTTTTCAAAGCCGCTTCGATCAAAGCAAAAAGTTGGTGGCCGTACTTGGCTTCCAATTCCGGTTTGAACGGGCTGTTGAAAAGCGCCAAACTCAAATCATTTTCGTAACCGCTGATGATCGGAGTGTTTTCATCGTAAAAATTCTGTTCGTCTTCATAGAATTTGTCGGTGGTGTCGATGGTGTTTCGGACATAGCACAGCGAATTCATCGTTTGAAAAGACAGGCGCACTTTGTTGATCGCATCGATCGCTTTAGTCTGCTCTTCGGCCGAGACGGCTTTTTTCAAAGCTTCCAGAGTCTCTTGATACGCAGCTTTTACCTGCTCCAAATTTGGTCTGACATAGGGATAATCTTTAAATACCATAAGAATGTTTCCTTTCGTTTTCTTATTTTTATTATAACACATTTCCCCTTGATTGGCAATTTGAACGGCTTGAAAAATGTGACAATTTTGGATTATTGTAATCATATCACAAACCGTCCAAAATTGCCACAATCTTGAATGATGAAATCCTTTTTTCAAAAATAAAGGCGTTTCCCAACCAGGTTTTTGGTTAAAAATGGGCCGGTTTATGTTATAATAAGTTCGAGGTACATTATGAACTTTTCGGATTTAACCATTAAAAGAGAAAGCTGCCGGCGTTATTCTTCTCAACCGGTGGAAAAAGAAAAACTCGAGGCCATGGTTGAAGCGGCCCGGTTGGCCCCTTCCGCCGTCAACAGCCAGCCGTGGTTCGTCCATGTGGTGACCGATCCCGTCTTGCTTCCCAAAGTCATCGCCGCCACCCAAACCGGGGGCGCCAATCTTTTCGCGAGCCAAGCGAAAGCCATGCTGATCATTTCCGAAGAAGGCGAGACGCTGCTTTCCAAAGCCATCAGCCGACACAAAGAGCGCGATTTTTCCAGTGTTGACATCGGGATTTTCGCCGCTCACTTGGTCCTGTCCGCGGCTTCGATGGGTCTTGGCACTTGCATCCTCGGATGGTTCAGCCAAAAAAAGATCCAAACCGCTCTTGGTTTGGATGATTCAGCCAAAGTTCGGCTGGCCATCGCGGTGGGTTACCCAAGGTCGGAAGAACCCCGTCGCAAGGTTAGAAAACCTACCGAAAAAATGAGCCGTTTTTATTAGAACAAAAAAGAAAGCTGTGCCATGATGAATATCGAAAAAAAGCGGCGGATAATCCGTTCGCTCATTACTTTTGGCGTTTTGCTCTTGCTGATCGGAGGATTGCTCGGGCTTTATTACGGACTCGGGTTCAATGAACTCATTGAAGATCCGGAGGATTTAAGAGCCGAGATCGATTCTTACGGGAACAACTCCCGCTTGATCTACATTCTGATCCAACTCATTCAGACTACCATCCTGCCGATCTCCAATGTGGCCACCATCATCGTCGGACGGGTCCTGTACGGTAAATTCCAGGCCGCCCTTCTGACCAGCATCGGCGTTTTGATCGGATCGGTCATTTCCTTTGGGATTGCCAAGTTTTTCGGAAAGAAAGCCATTTACTGGATCGTGGGTAAAGAACAGACGGACAAGTATTTAAACCTGTTAAAAGGAAAAGCCAATCTCGTCATCTTTGTGATGCTGCTGCTTCCGTTCTTCCCCGATGACATCATTTGCTTTGTAGCGGGGCTGACCCCGATGTCCTGGCTCTTTTTCCTGTTCACGATCCTAATGACCAGGCCGCTTCCCATTTTCCTCACCAGTTTCTTCATTGATACGCAGTTCATTCCGTTTTCGGGGTGGGGACTGGCGATCTGGGGAGGAATTTTATTAATATTCGCCGTCTCGGCGTTCATCATCAAAAAACGCTGGGCTTACGTGAATTCCTTTTTGGATCGAATGAATGATTTTTTTGAAAGATCAAAAAACCCAAAACCTCCCAAAGCTTGAACTGATGTCATATCAGTTTGCTTTAAGGAGGCTTTTTTATGCTTATGAAATTTTTTCGATTCCGCTCGTGATCATGATCTCGCACGGAGCAATGACCGACCTTAGCGGGACTTTACAGCCTTCATTGAACCATTCCTGAAAGACTCCGGCTCCCCCCGAAACAATGAACACGGTCAGAAAGCGAACGAAGGTCTCATCATATTTCTTTTGAAAACTAGGAAAACTGCTGCGGGCTTGCTTCATCATCGGCGTCTTCAGTTTGGAAAGAAAATTGCTGTCGCCGTTTTTTCCGAGCAAGGCTTTACAAAATCGCATGTCCTTATACAAGTATTCTACAACTTGAAGCAGCACCGGAAGAATGTAGTAATCAGCGGAAATGGGGCTGTTCTTTTCGATGATCGAAAGCAGACTGGAAATGATCTCATCTTCAAATTGGTCGATCATGTCATAGATGTCCTGATAATGCAAATAGAAGGTTCCCCGGTTGATGTTGGCGCGTTCGGTCAGTTCCCGAACGCTGATGTTGCGCAGCTCTTTCTCCTCCATCAGTTCGGTCAAGGTCTCTTTCAACAGATCCTTGGTCTTTTTTATTCTTCGGTCCATGTGCCCTCCTCGACGGTGTTTTCCCTTTTGTTTATTTATCAACATTATGAATCATATTGATTATTGTATTTCCCCGTCGCTCCCATTATAATCAAAAACAGAGCAATAGTCAACACCGTGTCTATCATCACCAAAGAAGAAAACATCGGTGTCAATAAAGGAGGCTTGATTATGAACTGGATTGTCAGATTTCGATATGTCATTCTCGGAATCTTCGTTTTGTTATTCATTGTAGCCATTATTTTGTTTTCCCAAGTCACCATCAATTATGATAACACCAAATATCTACCGGAAGACCGACCGACCAAACAGGCGCTGGTGGTTTTGG